>Ga0209602_1001018_pt1 | contig 25675 bp, 24 predicted proteins | sample COGITO_mtgs_1205_3_FD_184810 | JGI IMG/M metagenome (GOLD analysis project Ga0209602, IMG submission 184810) | Pelagic marine microbial communities from North Sea - COGITO_mtgs_120524 (SPAdes) (version 2) | ecosystem: Environmental > Aquatic > Marine > Epipelagic ...
GTTTAATGGTTCTAAGATTAATTCTAATCTCTGTCCAAATTCGTATCCTATTGGTAAGCGTTTTGAAGTAGCTCAATTGTTAGCTGCTGAGGTGTTTAAGTATATCTCGAGTGGTTTAAGTGTTCAAGACCCTGTAAGAGTTATTTGTAGGTCTGATAAGCAGTATTTAAAGTTAGCTTTAGATAACAAACTAAAAGGGGAATATTCAGACAAATACAAGTCTATGTTGAGATTTGTTTATGATGGTTTTGTGTCTAACTTAACAGATGAAAACATCACTTCTAACAACGTTAAATCTTATCTCAACCACTATGCCTTAGGAGTATCTTATAATACAATTAAAAGACACCTCAGTGTGCTTATAAATGAAGCTAGAAATATAGGAATGAATAGCAATCCTATGGAGGGTGTTAAAGGAAAGAAAACAAAAGCTAAACTACACAAACCTTACAAGGATATAAACCTCATCCTTGATGAGATTAAGTTGTTTAGTGATAACTTGTATCTGTGTTGTATAATGACCTACGGATGTCTACTTAGACCTCATCGTGAAATAAGAGAATTAAAGTGGTCTGACTTTAGTGATGACTTGAGTTATATTCACTTGTCTGGAAATAGAAATAAGTCTGGCAAGAATAGAATAGTTCCAGTGCCTATTTACATAAGACAGTTGCTTGTTAAAGGACAACCTCAACACAATATATTCACAGGCACTACAAGACCTTTAAATGAAGACTATTTTAAGACACTTTGGGGGCGTTTTAAGAGGGTTTCTAAACTGCTTGAACAAGACCAAACACTCTACTCATTTAGACACTCAGGAGCTATAGAAATATTTAAAAGAACTGGTTCATTAACCAAGCTACAGAAAGCAATGGGGCATTCATCTATAAATATTAGTTTAACCTATTTAAGAGGGTTAGAAATAGCTGAACTGAAAGAGGAGGATATGCCTATGGTTTAGTTAAAAAAAGTAAGAATTATCTTTTACTGTATTTCAATCTTTCCATAAAGGAGAAGAAATACTTTAACATACAGAACCCTTATAACTTTCAATTAAAAAAGCATTAGGCTACCACCAAGCTTGAGCGTTTAAGGTTCCATTAACGCAATCATTAGTGGAAAATGACATACTACTCCTGACTGCTGTATATGTTTCAGTATATTGATCCATTGAGATTGTAAATTCCATAGCGTTCTCGTTTATAATTTGAAAAACCACATTAAATTCGCCATCTGTACAGGGGCTATTAGCGCCAGGATCAGCAGATCCATTACTTTGAATAGATCTTAAAGATAAGGTGTCATTATCTTCTTCAATCACGATATAAGTAATGTTTCCGTAAATACAATCATTTAGTGGAACATTATCAAAACTTCCCTCCTTATAGAAAGTGCCGTCATTAGTACTATCATCATCACCTCTATTTTCAACATAATCATAAAATAACTTATCAGGAGAAAAGGATAGAAGACCCTCATTTAACTGCCAAAATGTATCTTCGTAAATATTTCTAAACTTTTGGCTTGAGTCATCATCCGAAGTACAACCTAATAAAGTAATAGCTAAAAATAAGTAAAGTAGATTTTTCATAGTATTTATTATTTTAATCAAAAAAAACATTAAACAAAGCAACATTATTATTATCATAATGTTATAAAAAACAAATATAAGAAATGTTAGTTTAACCTACTTAAGAGGTTTAGAAATAGCTGAATTGAAAGAAGAAGATATGCCTATGGTTTATTAAGAACCTATAGTGTTTTTATCTCGATTGCTATTCTTTAATTATTTTATGTGATGAGGTATTGAGGCCATCCAAAATTTTAAGAAAATAGATACCTTTTTTTAAATAAGATACGTCAATTTTATCTTTGAATAACCCCCTATTAATTTCTTTTCCAAGAAGGTCAAATATTATTACTTCTAACTCACCATTGTAGTTAATATATATATAAGAACTAGTGGGGTTTGGGTAAATCATTAAATTATTTTCTCCGCTTTGATTTGTAGCTGATAAATTATATGCTTCTCTAGCAAAGGAAAAATTATCTACCTGTAACTCGTAAAAATAATTGTCACTACTAATAGCGGTTGATGCAATTATATTCGCATTAGAAACATCCACCAACTTTAAGTAACCACTAGTTTCGTTCTGCACCCTAACAATATAGGTTTGACTTTGCTGGTCAAAGCATAAGCCCCCAACGGAATAGCCGGAAAAATACCCACCAATGACAGTACTTTGAGGGTTTATTATTATAGAGTTTCCAGTGGTTAAATCAATTTCTGCTAACCGCAAATCTGTATAATAGGCTTGATAAGTCTGGCTGTAATTATCGTAATCAGTGTCTTGAAATAGTCCATAGAGTTTACCTCCATTTTGGTTATTAAATTCTAATGCAGAGTACCTGTCACCATTTTGCCAAATAGTCGGAGAACTAATAATTGTCCCGGTTGCCGCATCAATACTGTAGAGTTTGAAATGGCTTCCTTCTTGACCTATAAAAATATAGTTTCCTGTGTTTGAGTCAAATGTAGAATTGCCAATAGCAACTCCTTCAATCCCTGGTAAAATCGATATGGAAGAAACCAATCCTGTTGACAAATCAATTTCTCCAAAATGTTCTGCAGCTCCATCCCACCAAAGACCGTAAGCTTTCTGGGTTCGTAAATCATATTCCATTTCTATAGCCTGAACAGAACTAAAAAGGTTACTTTCCGTTTGGTTATTATCCAAATCCATTACATATAGGTTCTCATTATTTTGATTGTCTATGCCCCAGCAGATATATCTACTGTTCTGTTGGTCATAAGTAGAAGCTCCCGCAGCTACCCCTATTAAAGAATTTGTGCTTAAAACAACTGAAGTAGTTCCGTTGAAAGGATTAATATTAACAACGTCAAAAGGAATAGTTGAAGACCCATTTACTGTTTTTTTCAATCCGTAGAGAGTTTGACCAAAAGAAACAAATGGAATAAATAGTAACAGTAATATTTTTTTCATACTCAAATATAAGAAATGTAAGTTTAACCTTAAGAGGATCAGAAATAACAGAACTAAAAGAAGAAGATATGCCTATGGTTTAGTTACAGTCAGAATTTAATCTAAATAAACTATATTCAGGCGTTTCAAAATGTGCTTCACCTCCATCACATTCAAAAGCAACAGGAGTTACTAATTCATTGCCAAAATGTAAATCAACAGTCAGAACATTATTTTCAAATGTGTAAGGATTGGTTGTTGGTATATGATTACCATCATTAGCTTCATAGGAGTTATATAATGCATTACAATCACCTTCTACACAATAGTAAGTATAACGAACCCCATCTTCAAAAAGATACATTGTGTTCCCCGCAGGAACAGTCCCTTCTGTAAGCCATTTACCTTCTATGGTGTATGTTGGTAATGGACTGTCTTCAGAACTATCATCACTACTACAAGCGAAGATAAATAAAGCGGAGAGTAAGAGTAGTTTTTTTATTTATTTATAGTTTAGTTTATTATTCACAAGGGTCTGTTAGGTTTGTTCTGTTGGCTGAAGCAATATATTCAGTATTGTCACTATAGTCTTCATATGTTTCTGTTAATACATTCCCATCCTCAGACGGAATTGTAGTGCTTCTAGCAATGACGTTGTCATCTACATCAAATTTATCCAATACTAATATATTGTACTCATTCACTATTATATTCCAACCATACTCATAATTATCATTGATGACGCCAAAATAAAACACCCTACAATCGCCATTAATAACATCTTTCCAAGAATAATTATCATTATCGATTATTTTAAATGCTTCAACCTCTGTGTCTGCTGATTGCCAAACCACACCGTCAAATCTTTCTAAAAAAGTCTGATTTGAAGTATCATTCGTATCCGAACTATCCTCACTACTACACCCAACGATAAGCACAGTTAAAAATAAATAGATTAGTTTTTTCATAATGTATGTTTTGAACAAATATAATAAATAGGATAAAGCGGTAAGATACAACCTTGATACAAAAAAATACCCTTGCAGACTTAACTACAAGGCATCACTTTACCTATTAGTAGAGTTGAGAAGTTTAAAATAATCTAATTCTTACATATTCAGTTCTGCTAATTCTTAAATCAAAATATAGCCCGTAGTAATTTAAGAAGTTAACTATATGAATTGCTCTTTTCATTTAGTTTTTAATAAACTTTTTTGTTGATGAATTTATGCCATCAGAGATTTTAATAAAATAAACCCCATTTGACAATTCACTTACATCAATCTTATCAACATTACTCTTAGAAAGCACCTTTTTACCTAGAAGGTTAAAAACAGAAATAGATGTTGAGTTTTTATGGCCCTGTACAAATAGTTGATTATCCGTTGGGTTTGGATATATTGAAATATCTAATTTGTTTTTATGGCTTAGTGAGAGAGTTGAAGAAGAATGAATATTCTCAACTTCGTTCTGAGTAAGAGGCCTTGTCCAAATTCCAATATTGTCAAACCATCCATTGTAATATTCAGTAGACCCTCCTCCAATATCGCCACCAAAATATACACTCATATTGTTGTCATAACAACTTAACTCGGAGGCTTCATTAGAAACTGTTATTAAATTACCATTTACATAAAATGATGTTTGCGGCCCTTCAATAACATACGTTAATAAATGCCATATATTCCTGTCAATACTGACTAAGTTATCAATATCGTTGAGGCTCTCAGCATATGACCCATCACATTCTCCTGGTGCGTAATATAAATATCGTCCGTTATATAATGGAGAGGTAGAGTCTGCCCAATTTAAGCCCCATCGCCACCCACCACCAATTGTTCCAAATTGGACTTTATTGTGAATGTTATAAGAAACGGCTTTTGTCCAAAATTGAATTGTGAAGTTATCAATATCCAATTCACTATTGGAGGGCAAAATAATCATCTGGTTTTCTAAATATACAGATTCATCCCCATTTTCAAAAGTATCAATAGAATATAAACCATTTGTTGTCCCGTGATTTTCATTGCCACTCAAATCATCAGCTCCAGAAGTACCATTTAGAGGCCAATATCCATATAGCCCATCAGCTGGAATCCAGTCCGGTAATGAACTATCTTGTGAATAACTACAAGCGAAGATAAATAAAGCGGAGAGTAAGAGTAGTTTTTTCATAGTTTAATTGTTTCTAGTCTTTACTACCAGACCAACTTCCATTCATCATAGCCTCTGTATTTACCCACGTGCCACTGCCTGAATTACCATTAAGCTGACCTGTAAACTCTCCCCCAGCTGAACTTGTTCCAAATGTAGCTTGAAACTGTCCAGAAGAACTTACAGAGCCTTCTAGAGAATAATTGTCAGCAAAAATGGTGGAGTAAGCAGTCCCACTAACATCTCCGTTAGAGTTTATACCTGCAGACCAAGTACCATTGTCATCACCAGAAAATGTTCCAGACCATTCGCCTTGAAACTCTGAATTTGTTGTATTATTGTTATCATCATCCCCTCCACTTGAACAAGCGAAGATTAATAAAGCTAAAGATAAATAAAGTATGTTTTTCATAATTAAATTGATTTTATTTCAAATATAAGAAATATTAGTTTAACCTATTTAAGAGGCTTAGAAATAGCTGAATTGAAGGAGGAAGATATGCCAGTAATATAGGGTTTAAGCACTACGATTTTATAAACATTTTTGTAAATAACTTTTAAATAAACAACCTCAATAAATCACTATCTTACATTGTTCTTATTTAGACATAAAAATGCAAAATGCTTTTATGTTATTTATATATTAATATAGAACACTATAATTCCATATTGGTCGGTATAGCATTTGAACTGCCGAGTACTTTAAGCACCTAATAAAAGTTGGACGCTTATTGGTTCAGGTAAATTAAATCTGCGTAAGAACTGCAACTGTTAAACCTTTTTATGTTTCGTTGTACGCCAACAGTTATACAGCTTACCCAGTCAATTAGCTAACAAGATATTAGCAACATCACTTAAACATAAAGGAACAGGGGGCGTATCAAGTCTTTTTTATATTTATTTATAAGTTTTATAAGAATATTATTTAGATATTTTATAGTTGTTTAAGTGCGGCGGTTTGAGACCGCCTTATTTATTTGAAAACACAAAATTATCTCTAAACATTTATATAATTATAACACTAAATAACGCATTATAATGGGGTTTAATTCAGAGACAGCAAGCGAAGCTGGGAAGACAAGCAAGAGAGGTAAATCATTAAGCATAGACCTTAGAAACAACCTTAAAACGCTTATTACACACATACTAAATGACATAGATTATAATAGTCTATCAAATACACAGAAACTAAAATTATTAGACATCGCTTTGAAGCATACTTTACCTAAATTATCTATAGAGAAACATATAAATGAAGAACCTCCAAGAGAGTTTCAAATCAATATAATTGGAGACAATGGAGAGGTGCTTGAAACACATAACAATGTATTAGACGAGAACTTTAATTTTAGTGATATGGCAGGAGGAAATAGCTCTAAATAGAACCAAACAGAACCGCTTAAATACACGCTTAAAACAGACAATGGAAGCTATAAAGTAGAAACTACTGACTTGCCATTACCAATAACTAAAGTTGAAAAGATAGCCCTTTAAAGATTTTTAATCCCTAACGAAACGCACTGAAAAGCCGTCTCGCTTGTTATCGCCGTACCTGTCTAGGTCACTGTCACTGTTGCTCAGGCTGCGGTCCCACGCGTTATTCGCACTGAGCTCAACGGAACTCCAAAAGACTGCAAGGCCCCTAACGTCAAACAAACCATTGCCGTTACGGTAGCCCTCAGGGAAAGCCTTAAAACCGCTGCTGTTGTTTAAGCTTTGGTCATTGCCTATTGCTCCTGCTTCTGTTGAACTATTCCACCCTGTGGTGGATGCCATTGCTTTGGCTATTTTGTTTTCTGTGGTGGTACCGTCGTAATTATAGCCATTGGCTATGAGGTATTCTTCAAGGGTAGTCCACTCTGCATCTGATGGTACGTGCCAACCCTCAGGTGCAAATTCTTTATTTGGGGTGTTGGGGTCTGTGTCGTGGATACCAGCAACAGCATACCAATTGTAAAGTCTTGGCTTTGTGGGGTCGTTGTTGTAATAACACCAAGCACCTGTTGTAAGGTTTGCCCATTCGTTAACATCTGTAACCTCTGGAATAAGCGTGCCATCTCTATAAGTAGTGTGGCAAGCATTCTCAACAGTCCATTCTTGTGTTCCGTAAACAATACTTGGATAAGGCGCTCCATCACAACTTCCTGTTAGCTCATCGGTGATAAAACTAACTTCATCGCCATAAAAATCTCCAAAATTATTAGTCAGAAATGCCCTAACGTAATAAGTAGTATTAGGTTCAAGACTTTCAATAGTAGTCGTGATGTTAGTCCCATTTACATTGACTTGTGTGTCTTCTAATGTAGGCTGTATTTCAGTAGAATAAACAAACCCTTGTTCAGTATTGTTAGGTACGTCACAGTTCTCTGAAACGATACTTATAACACCATTTAAAGTAGCTGAGGTTTCTGTTATATCTGTAGCAGCTTGTGTGGTTAGAGTTGGCTCGTAAACACAAGGATTTCCTCCGTCATCCGAGCAAGCGAAAATTGTTACAGCTAAAAATAAGTAAAGTATGTTTTTCATAATAAACTGGTTTATACTTCAAATATACCAAAAAAAAAAATAGACAACATTCAATGTAGATATATTGCCTTCAAATTAGCCGAAAACAGCGTTAAAACGATTATTAGTATAGAGCGAATAGATAAGCTTAAATACAAGCTTAAAACAGACAATGGAAGCTACAAAGTAGAAGCTACTGACTTGCCTTTTCCTATTAGTAGAGTTGAGAGGTTTAAAACAATCTAATTCTTAAATAATTAGTTCTGTTAATTTTCAAGTCAAAGTATAGTCCGTAGTAGTTTAAGAAGTTAACTATATGAAGAAGTTTTTTCATTGGTTAGTGTTCTATTTTATTTCATTACAATCGATACTGTGCAGCCAACAACTTATTTGACTTTTTTTTATTTATTAAAGTTTTAATTTACTCTTATATAATAATAATAAACACATTCTTCGCAGTCATCTATAATATCAATATCAGAACACCCTGCAGAGTATGTATATGTTACACATTCATCGTCTACAGTGTAGCAAATTTTATTTCCATATGCTTCGCTTTGATTATCTTCGAACATAAAGGAGTATAAATAATCCTCGCCATCAACAAAATAACCCTCGCTAATGGGTTCACCATATTCTGAAACCAAACTATAATAATCTTCACTGTCGTAGTCTATAGCCATATTTCGGGCATCTGATTGGGAAGTAGAGCCATCAAAATCAGGACAATCAAAGTCTAAGGAGTTATCACTCCCATCTCCACTGCTTGAGCAAGCGAAAATGAATAAAGCGGAGAGTAAGAGTAGTTTTTTCATAGTTAAATTGGTTTATAATTCAAAGATAACAAAAAACATTTCATAGAATTAGTCCAAGTTTAGTACTTATTAGCTCAGTAGCTTTGGAACAAAGCGTGTTGAGAAAAGGGCTAAAAGTGAAAAGAACAGAAATGTCTGTCAATTGTCTGTCAGTTTTTAGTAAATTTGCCTCGTTCTTTGAGATGTTTAAAAATTAAGTAAGAAATGGCTTTTAGTAGCTTTTCGAGACTGGTTAGAGAGTGAGAGCCACAAAAAAAGCCCTTACATTGCTGTAAAGGCTTTATAACTGGCTCCTCCTCTTAGGCTCGAACTAAGGACCCTCTGATTAACAGTCAGATGCTCTAACCAACTGAGCTAAGGAGGAGTGTTTTTTTGCTATTGCGAGCGCAAATATATAGTATTTTTTATTTTCTACAAATAGAAATTTAATATTATTTAATCAAAAACCGCTTTAAAAATATCATTCCCATTCGCAAACAATACGAGTGCAATCAAAATAAAGAATCCGGCGGTTTGGGCATACTCCATAAACTTGTCACTTGGCTTACGTCCCGACACCATTTCATAGAGTAAAAACATCACGTGACCACCATCCAAAGCAGGGATGGGCAGTAAATTGAGCACCCCTAACATAATCGATAAAAAAGCGGTGATTCCCCAAAACGATTGCCAGCTCCAAGTGTCCGGAAAAATATCAAATATGGCTTTAAATCCACCAACACCCTTATAAGCACCAGTACTTGGTGAGAAAATAAGCTTCAATTGCGTCCAATACGAAGATATTTGTGAGGTAAAACGGTCCAAACCAACACCAATACTTTCGCCAAACGTATAGGAGTTTTCAACGACTTTAAAGTACCCTAGTGCTTCAATAGTAGAATAATTAGCTCCTTTAATTAATCCTAAGTTTCCATTGGCATCAATTTGAAGGGTTTTAGTAAGTGTTTCTCCAGCTCTTAAAACAGTGGCACTTACCGTTTGTCCTTTATAGTCTGAAGCCAAGGCCTCAAATTCATCAAAATACTTAAAAGATTTGCCGTCTATACTGGTCAACAAATCGCCTTGTTGTAAATCTTGACCCGCATTTAGAGAGCCTTCTGCTATACTACTAACAATAAAGGGACGTCTTAATTCAAAAAAGGATCGGCTTTTACTACCGCTTAATCGCCCTAGAAAGTCTTCTGGGAAGGTGACGCTCATGGATTCACCATCGCGTTCAAAACTAACCAATTGCGCCGATAATAGGTTCTTTCTTAAATCCGAATAATTTACAATCTCTTGACCATTGATCGCTGTAATATTATCGCCTGTCTGTAATCCCAATTCAATGAGTAAGGGATTTGTAATTAAATAACCATCTTTAATGCTTTTCGCATCAATATCCGAATCGCCATACGAAAACGCCATGAAAATATAAATCACTGCCGCCAATATAAAATTCACAGTCACACCACCCAGCATAATGATGAGTCGTTGCCAAGATGGCTTTGAACGAAACTCCCAAGGCTGTGGTTCTTGTGCCATCTGCTCTGTGTCCATGCTCTCGTCAATCATCCCTGAAATCTTTACATAGCCCCCCAAAGGCAACCAGCCGATTCCATAAACAGTCTCACCAATTTTCTTTTTGAATAACGAATATTTGACATCAAAAAAAAGGTAAAACTTCTCGACGCGCGTTTTAAATAATTTAGCCGGAATAAAGTGGCCTAATTCATGCAGCACAATCAATAGTGAAAGACTCAATAAAAACTGTGATATTTTGATAACAAATTCCATGTTGTATGTGTAGGATTAAGTGAACAAATGTAAAGTTTTCAATTTAGAAACAAAAACTTTATTAGGATGCTTCATTTTTAGGAAGATATATTCAAAATTCTCTGTTCTGTATTGTATTTTTGCAAGTATAATGACACCACTATGAATGCCTTTTTAAAAAAATACAAACTCTTCATAACCACCCTCTTTGTGCTGTCATGCATTATTATCACGTTGTTTTACAACATTCTAAAACCAGTCAAAGTATTGCCCATCTATCAACCTGCACAAGTGAATTATGAGTTAGTAGATAGCACCATTCAGCACCAAAAAAAATACCATCGCATTGCCGATTTTAGCTTGATCAATCAAAATGGAGACACAATTACACAAGAATTTTACAAAAATAAAATCTATGTCGCAGACTTTTTCTTTACAACCTGTCAGACCATATGCCCTATCATGACTGATCACATGTACGAAATTCAAAAACAAACCATTACCGATCCTGAAATTCTATTACTCTCACATTCGGTAACTCCAAAAATTGATTCCGTTGCCCAACTCAAACGCTACGCCAAAAAAAAATTGGTCAATAGCTCCAAATGGAATTTAGTGACTGGCGATAAAAAACAAATTTATGAGCTGGCACGTAAATCCTATCTGGCAGTAAAAGACGCTGGCGACGGTGGTCCTTATGATATGATTCATACCGAAAACTTTATGTTAATTGACAAAAAGCGACAAATTAGAGGTTTTTATGATGGAACCAATTTCGAAGAAATTGAGCGTCTTCTTAAAGACATAAAAATTTTAAAAGCATCGTATAAAAACTAATCTTTTTAGTACTTTTGCTTCTTTAAAATGAATCTAAATAAGCATGCACTTGACCATAGCAGACCTTAAAAAAGGAGAAAAAGGTACCATTACCGACAGCTCATCCGAAGACATTCCATTAAAGCTATTAGAAATGGGATGCCTTCCAGGAAATACAGTGCATTTACTTCAATTGGCACCCTTTGCAGATCCGATGTATCTCAATGTTAACGACAGTTTTTTGGCCATTAGAAAAGAAACTGCCGCTCTGATTATAATCAAAAAAATAGATGAGTAAACAGATAAACGTTGCGCTAATTGGAAATCCAAACACTGGAAAAACATCGGTGTTTAATGCCTTGACAGGTCTCAATCAAAAGGTTGGAAATTACCCTGGAATTACGGTCGATAAAAAGCAAGGCATCTGTAAATTATCACGCGGAGTTAAAGCTCATATTTTAGACCTACCAGGCACCTACAGCCTAAACGCCTCCTCTTTGGATGAGAATGTGGTCATTGAACTACTACTCAATAAAAATGATAAAGACTACCCCGACGTTGCAATTATTGTAAGTGATGTCGAAAACCTAAAGCGAAACTTACTGCTCTTTACTCAAATTAAAGACCTTAAAATCCCCACTATTTTGGTGATTAACATGAGTGATTTAATGAACCGTAAAGGCATTTCCTTAGACATAGAATTATTAGAAGCAAAACTTCATACCAAAATAGCCCTTGTAAGTACCCGAAAAAATAATGGCATTCAAGAGTTAAAACAACTCATCGAAAATTATAAAACGATTTCTAAAGAAACCTGTTTAGATACAAGCTCAATTGACACGGCTTATTTTGAAAGTTTACAAAAAGCGTTTCCAAATCAAGATGTTTATAAATTATGGTTGGTCATTACTCAAGATGCAAATTTTGGAAAAATCACACGTCAGGAATTAGATATTTCAAAATTTAAAACAAAATCAAATCAAGAATTAAAGCGATTGCAGCAAAAAGAAGCCATCAAACGCTATCAATTTATCAATTCAATTTTAAAAGAAGGACAAACCATAGATCGCTCTAAAGCTACTGGATTAAGAAGTAAATTGGACCGTTTACTAATTCATAAAGTTTGGGGATACGTGATCTTTTTCTGGATTTTATTGACCATTTTCCAGGCAATATACGATTGGGCAACAGTTCCTATGGACCTCATCGACACTACTTTTGCGAGCTTAGCTGAATGGGTAAAAAACACCTTTCCTAATGGTGGAATGGTCACCGATTTGGTGGCGGAAGGGATTGTATCGGGGATTGGTGGCATCGTCATATTTATTCCTCAAATTGCCTTTTTGTTTTTATTCATTTCGATATTAGAAGAAAGTGGCTATATGAGTCGTGTGGTCTTTTTGATGGATCGCATCATGCGGCGATTTGGGTTGAGTGGAAAAAGTTTAGTGCCGCTAATTTCTGGGACAGCTTGTGCCATTCCTGCAGTCATGGCCACCCGAAATATCGAAAACTGGAAAGAACGTCTCATCACTATATTAGTCGTCCCGTTTACAACTTGTTCAGCACGTTTGCCTGTGTACCTCATCATCATCGCATTGGTAATTCCAGAAGGTTCTATTATTGGATTGAGTTACCAAGCACTAACCCTGATGGCATTGTACCTGCTCGGGTTTGGAATGGCTATATTTTCAGCTTACATCCTTGATAGAGTTTTAAGAACAAGACATAAAACATTTTTTGTGGTAGAAATGCCAAACTATAAACTACCCCTACTGAAAAATGTTATTATTACAGTAATTGAAAAAACAAAAACATTTGTGTTTGAAGCTGGGAAAATCATTTTAGCAATTTCAATTATTCTTTGGGTCTTAGCATCTTATGGCCCTGGAGATAAATTTAACAATGCGGAAGCCTATATAGAACCCACCACACAAACCTCCTATGAACGAAACGATCAAATCGCAGCTTTTAAGTTAGAACACTCTTATATTGGAATTATTGGAAAAACAATTGAACCACTAATTAAACCTTTGGGGTATGATTGGAAGGTTGGTATTGGATTGGTTGCGTCTTTTGCCGCTCGAGAAGTCTTTGTGGGAACATTAGCAACAATTTATAGTGTAGGTAGTGCAAATGAAGGCGAAAATATTGACACTATTAAAAACAAAATGCAAAATGAAACCTATGCAGATGGCACAAAAGTATTCACACTAGCTTCGGGAATTTCGTTGCTGTTATTTTATGCGTTTGCCATGCAATGTATGAGTACATTAGCAATTGTAAAACGCGAAACTAAAAGCTGGAAGTGGCCGATTCTTCAGCTCATTGGAATGACGGCCATCGCTTATATTTGTGCGTTGATTGCATTTCAGTTTTTAAAATAGTACAAGATGAACGATACCTTTCAAACAATCATAATTGCTTCCTTATTAATTTTGGCACTTGCCTATGTATTCCGAAAACAGCTTTGGAAATCCAAAAAGAAACACAATGGTTGTGGCAACGACGGTTGTGGATGTTAACCTAAAGCAACATCTAAAGTCATCATCACTATAAATCCACCAATAAACCCAAGCGTTGCAATATCGGTATATTTATCGCGTTGCGTTTCGGGGATTACTTCTTCAACCACTACAAAAATCATCGCTCCCGCAGCAAATGCTAGAGCATAGGGTAAAATAGGGGTGAAAAATGTCACCGCAACGGCGCCAAATACAGCTGCTATTGGTTCTACAATAGCCGACAATTGTCCATACCAAAAACTTTTAAACCTACTCACTCCTTGACGTCTTAACGGCATAGAAACAGCCAGCCCTTCTGGGAAGTTTTGGATTCCAATTCCAAGGGCTAATGCTACAGCACCCCCAATTGTTGCTTCTGGAATTCCTGCAGCGACACCCCCAAAGAGGACACCAACAGCCAACCCTTCTGGGATGTTGTGAAGTGTAATTGCCAATACCAATAAGGTGGTTCGATGCCAAGGCGATTTGACGCCTTCTTTTTCACTTTCTTTAAAATTAATGTGCAAATGTGGGAGCACTTTGTCAAGTCCAAATAGAAATAATGCCCCAAAACCAAACCCAATGGCTGCAGGAATCACTTTAAAAAACCCTTCTCCTGGACTCATTTCAATACTTGGAGCCAATAAACTCCAAAAACTTGCTGCGACCATGACACCTCCAGTAAATCCGAGCATCCCGTCTAATAGTCCACGATTCATTCCTTTGAAAAAAAACACAAGAGAGGCCCCTAAAGCCGTCACAACCCAAGTAAATAATGAAGCATAAAGCGCCGCTAAAATGGGGTCTATACTACTAAGGTAAGAAATAATCTGATCCATGTTTTTTTATAAAATTTTGCGCAAGTTACTAAATCCTTTTTTCTTTTTGAAGTTGTTCGTAAGCTTCTTGAACCTTTTTAAACTTTTCTTCCGCCCCTTTTTGATGCTCCTTTCCTAAGTGTGAGACTTTATCGGGATGGTATTTTTTAGCCATTTTTCTGTACGCCTTTTTAATTTCGGAAATTGTCGCATTTGAGTCGAGTTCTAAAATTTTATACGCACTATCAGAGCTGTTATAAAACATGGCTTTGATACTCTCAAAATCTTTGGGGTTAATCCCTAAATATGAAGCGATAAGCGCAATGGCTTCCACTTCAGAATCGGCCACATGATGATCTGACTTTGCAATCCCAAATAAAAAATGAACCAGTTGAAGGCGTGAGGCATGGTCCATCATTTGACGAATTTGCAAACAGACTTGACGATTTGAAATGTTGGCTTGTTTGGAGATTTCTCTAAATAAATTAAACGCTTGGTTGGCACGTGCTTTGCCATACATTTGAACAAATTGTGCACGAACAAAATCCAATTCTCGCTGGTCCTGTTTGCCATCTGCTTTGATGACAATCGATGCCAAGATCAACAAGCTGACTTCAAAATCTCCCGAACGTGTTTCCGATTGATTTTGAGAACGAACGCTGCCACTTTTAGAAGATGCGTCTAACATACTTCCCACTGCCAGTCCAATAATTGCCCCAATTGGTCCTCCAAATGACCATCCAATCGTCGCTCCTATCCATTTTGAAAACCCCATATATTCGTGTCCTAATTAAATTAAAAATCAAACCTACAAAAAAACAACAGAATCAGTTGACAACCGCTGTGATTTCTGAACTAATTTATAGTCAATTTAACATTTGTCATCTTTAAAAATGAATATAATTGCCCGACAAATGTGTATCTTTGTGCTTTAATTAAAAAATAAAATATACATGTATCCAGCAGAATTAGTAAAACCCATGCGTGAACATTTAACGCAAGTAGGTTTTGAAGAATTACATACCGCCGAAGCTGTGGACACTTCTTTAGCAAAATCTGGCACGACTTTAATTGTAGTCAACTCGGTTTGTGGTTGTGCAGCAGCCAATGCGCGTCCCGGTGCCATCATGAGTTTAAGTAATGATAAACGACCGGCTCAAACCGTAACTGTGTTTGCAGGCGTTGATAAAGAAGCCGTTGATAAAGCCAGAGCACATATGATTCCTTTCCCTCCAAGTTCGCCTTGTATGGCCTTATTTAAAGATGGGGAATTAGTACACATGCTTGAGCGTCATCATATTGAAGGACGACCAGCAGAACTGATTGCAGAAAACTTAATGAATGCGTATAACGAACACTGTTAGTAGTATTTAAAAACTTACAAAACCAGACAGAGATGTCTGGTTTTTTTTGGTTTAATTAGCCTAAAACCTGAACCAAATCTTCGATTTTGGTGAGTAACTGAACTTTAATCGTGGTATTTTTAAGTCCAATTTTATTGTGTTTGGAAATGAATATAATTTCATAGCCTAATTTTTCTGCTTCCAAAATACGTTGATCCACCCGTTGAACAGGTCGGATTTCACCAGAAAGTCCAACTTCTCCTGCAAAACAAACGTTTTTAGCGAGGGCTTCGTCATCGTTAGAAGACAAAATCGCCGCCACAACCGCCAAATCAATTGCGGGATCATCCACATTGATTCCCCCTGTAATGTTTAAAAACACATCCTTTGCACCAAGTCTAAAACCTGCCCGTTTTTCTAAAACAGCCAAAAGCATGTTGAGGCGTTTGGCATTAAAACCTGTTGCACTACGCTGTGGGGTTCCATACACTGCGGTACTGACCAATGCTTGGACTTCAATCAATAATGGGCGAACCCCTTCGAGTGTCACTGCAATAGCATTGCCAGATAGGGCTTCATCTTTTTTGGAAATTAAAATCTCAGACGGATTGGTCACTTCTCGTAGGCCTGAACCCAACATTTCATAAATCCCCATTTCATGAGTGGATCCAAAACGGTTTTTATGGGCTCTTAAAATTCTAAACACATGGTTTCGATCGCCTTCAAACTGAAGAACGGTATCTACCATATGCTCTAATATTTTTGGTCCTGCAATAGAACCATCTTTAGTGATGTGCCCTATTAAAATAACAGGCGTTGCCGTTTCTTTCGCAAATTTAATCAGCTCACTTGTGCATTCTTTGATTTGAGAAACGCTGCCTGCAGACGCCTCTAAATAATCACTTTGTAAGGTTTGAATCGAATCAATAATCACCACATCAGGTTGAAGGGCTTCGATTTGCTTAAATATATGTTGTGTTTTTGTTTCGGTTAAAATGTAACAGCTGTCATTCAGGGGCTGAATACGTTCTGCCCGCAATTTGATTTGTTTTTGACTTTCTTCGCCAGAGACATAAAGTGTTTTGTAAGGTAGTTTCAAGGATATTTGCAACATGAGTGTGCTTTTCCCTATCCCAGGCTCGCCCCCCAAAAGTGTAAGAGATCCAGGTACTATCCCACCCCCTAAAACGCGGTTTAACTCCCCATCAGCCGTGTCCATTCGAACCGTTTTGGTGGTGTCAATTTCAGAGATTTTTAACGGTTTTGAGACCCGGTTTGGAGCACTTTGAACTCCTGTTTTCCAATCTTTTTTATCGGGTTTCTGAACGAGTTCTTCAGTAATTGTATTCCAAGATTTACAAGAGGTACATTGCCCTTGCCATTTGGCAAATTGAGCCCCACAGCTCTGACAAAAAAAAGTGGTTTTAACTTTAGCCATTAGAATCCGTATTCTTGTTTAATTTGATCTGCTCTGTCGAACATATCATCTTTTGTATAGCCTTCGACTTCCTCGAGCGTGTAGGCAGATCTATAGATGTCCATTGCTTTTTCTGGCTTGCCTGTTTCTTCATAATACCGAGCGATGTAAAAACTAGCAAGGACGGTGTTGGGATGTTGTTTATTTGCAATTTTGCTTAACTCTTTAAAATATTCAAATTGTTTTGTTTTTTGAATTGCAGCCGCAATGGCTCTAAAATCATTAACGAGTATTTGCTTTTTGATTCCAAATAAGGTTTCAATCATGTCATATTTTTCAATAAGATAATCCACAGGCGATGTTTCTAAAGTTAAGATATGATTCTTATATTCTTCCTTGCTAATCGGTTGATATACTAAAAAGATGCTTTGGAATGCTTTTGGAATGGATTGTGCTACAAGTGAATAATGATTGGCATCATCAAAATTATCAAACCCATAAAGGAGGTTTTCGTTTTCTATGGCAGAAATATTGTTGTTAAGCGCCATAATTTGTTTGTGATTACGCTTGAGGTCTAAAGCTGCAGTCGAGAGATAATAAAACGTTTTAGACTTACTTTCAAGGCTAAGTCTGTTTGTGAGATTTTCTTCCATAACAGAAGACAAGCTTGGGCTCAAAGCTACAAAGGCATTAAAAACAGGACGGTCCTTAAATAAATAATAATTGATGAAATTTGCTGTTTTACCATGTCCTATCGCGACTCTAAAATTGAGGGTGCGATAATTTTCGCTCATAAAATTGAGGAGTTCATTTTCTATAAAATCATAAAACTGAGCCCCTGTTTTAGAAGGCAAATAATCATCCATTGAAATATAACAATCTTCTGATCTTGAACCGTCTTGGTTGACCCCTACCACAATGGCTTCTGGCATGTCCTCCCAGTAAGAGTAATAATCCACATTTCCAGCAACTACTTCAAAAAGATAATCTCCATCAAAAACAACTATTAAAGGATAGTATTTTTCGGAATTTTCTTCATAGTTTCGAGGAAGTTGGATTTTCAATTCACGAGAGGTTCCTAAAAACTCGGATTCCATCGATTCATAAACTGTCTGAGCTAACGTTAGATTAAAACATAGCAAGAATGAGAGGACAAAAAACTTCATATATAGTTGTTAAACGTTTGTGTTGCCAAGTTAAGAAAATAACCGAACACGAAATATATTATTCTGAAGTTTGTTTTGAATATAATTTGTTATAAATCGGTAAAAAGAATAGTGAAAATCCGCCCAAGACAATAACCATTAGCGTTTGAGACGTCCACATAATCCATCCAAATGCTCTGCTAGGATCTTCTTGAAAATTAAATAGTGTAAATGCAATAACTATGGCCTCAGGATAGGATCCTATCCCCCCGTTAGTTACTGCAATGCTAAAACTTGCAAAAATAAAACCTATTAAAATCGCTGAAAACGGAAGTTGACTTGTTTCTTCTAAAGAAAAAGAAGTGACGTAAAACATCAGAACATACATGCCCCAAATAAAAAGTGTATGAAAAATAAACGCCCATTTTTTTTTCATTTTTAAAATACTGGTAATCCCTTCAAGTAATCCACTTAAAACAGATTTAATTTTTATCACAGCTTTAGATTTCCCTCTTTTAATCATTCGTGTCAAAAAAACGATTACAATTAAACTTGCGATTGCCAAGGTCAAAATTTGGTTTGTAGAAACATGTAACTCCTTAATTTTTTCGGAAAATTGTATGAAAATAACATCAAATTGTAAAATAAGCGCCATAGAAATAATGACTAGCATCACTAGCATATCTGCGAGACGTTCTGAAACGATCGTACCAAAGCTTTTTTCAAAAGGGACGCCTTCGTAATTCGTAAGCACAGATGCTCTTGCAACTTCACCGGCTCTTGGAATCGTGTAGTTTATAATATAGGTTGCAAAAACAGCCATGATACTATTTCCTAACTTAATGTTATAACCCATAGGTTCTAACTGAAATCTCCAGCGGTACGCACGCGATAAATGACTAAGCAGTCCAAAAAAAACACCCAAACCAACCCAAAAATAGTTTGCATTTTTGAAGTATTCTAACAATTGAGAGATGGATGTTTTGGAAAGTGAATACCAAACCAACAGCCCAGCTAACAAAAGTGAAAGGCTAATTTTAAGAGCTGATTTAAGTTTCTTGTTCAAGAAATTAGTTTAATAGATTCGTATCTTCATTTGGAAATACTAAAGACGGTTTGAATGTTTTAGCGGTTTCTGTATCCATAAAAGCATAAGTGATTAGGATCAAAACATCGCCAATAGAGACTTTGTGTGCAGCAGCTCCGTTGAGGGTGATTTCTCCTGAATTTCTAGGGCCTGGAATGACATAAGTATCTAAGCGCTCGCCATTATTATTGTTGACCACTTGGATTTTTTCGCCTTGAATAATATTGGCAGCATCCATTAAGTCTTCATCAATAGTAATACTCCCTATATAATCAAGATCCGCACCAGTGACCTTTACGCGATGAATTTTAGATTTTACGACTTGTATTTGCATAGTTTTCAAAGGTAATTAATTTAAAGCGATATTGTCAATTAATCGGACATCTCCTACAAAAACCGCAATAAATGCACGGTATTTGGTTTGCTTTTTTTGTTGAATGGGGACTAAGTTTTTAGACTCCGAAATTTGAAAATATTCTAATTCAAACAAAGGGTGGTTGCTAAATTCGGTAGTGACCCAATAAGAGATATCAGAATGTTTTTTGGATTTAAATTTTTCTTTAACGGATTGTAGGGTTTTATAAATTAGAGCCGCTGATTTTTTTTCTTCATCGGACAAACGGCTGTTGCGTGAACTCATAGCGAGTCCGTTGGGCTCGCGCTCAATTGGACAGCCTACAATAGTTACTGGTAGCTGAGTAATCTCAACCATCTTTTTGATAATTTGTAATTGCTGAAAATCCTTTTCACCAAAATAAGCTTTGTTAGGTTTCACAATTTCAAACAAGCATTTTACGATCGTTCCAACACCATCAAAATGCCCTTTTCTAAACTTGCCTTCCATTTGAGATTCCAACCCTCCAAAATCAAAATGTTCAACTTTTATTTTGGATCCATAGACATCCTCAATTGTTGGGGCATAGACCAGAATTGTAGATTTGGAAAGTGTTTCCAATAACTGAATATCTTCAGTCAACGTTTGTGGATATGTATTTAAATCATTTGGGTTGTCGAATTGTGTAGGATTTACAAAAATACTGACAACTACTAGCGTGTTTTCTGCCAAAGCAGTATTGACTAAAGACAAATGTCCTGTATGGAGCGCCCCCATCGTTGGCACAAATCCCAACGAAAAAGAAGGGGTGCTTTGCTTGGAAATAAAGGCACTTAACTCAGCTTTAGATGTATAAACTCGCATTTAGTAAATAATTAACAGTGTGCAAACTTAAGGTATTACTGCTAATCTGCATAAAATTTTGTATTTTTGCGTGTTTTTTGTTGATAATGCCAAAACTTTTTTAATTTATGAAAGATAAGAGAATATTATACGTTTCGTCCGAGGTTGTTCCATATTTACCTGAAACAGAGATTTCCTCCATGTCCTTTGAAGCGCCGAGAATGGTGAACAAACAAGGAGGGCAGATACGAATATTCATGCCGCGTTATGGAAACATTAACGAACGAAGACATCAATTGCATGAAGTGATTCGCCTTTCGGGAATCAACTTAGTGATCAATGATTTAGACATGCCTTTAATTATAAAAGTAGCTTCGATTCCAAAAGAACGTATTCAAGTATATTTTATTGATAATGAAGAATATTTCAAACGTAAGGCAACATTTACGGATGAAAATGGTGAATTATTTGATGATAATGATGAACGTGCTATATTTTTTGCAAAGGGAGTTATAGAGACTGTAAAGAAATTAAATTGGGCTCCCGACATTATTCATGTCCATGGTTGGCTCGCTTCTTTATTGCCCTTATACCTTAAGCAATACTACAAAGACGAACCGCTTTTCAAAGAAAGTAAAATTGTAACTTCTATTTACAATCAAAGTTTTGACAAAACCCTTAATATGGACATGGTTGATAAAATTAAGTTTGACGAAATTGAAGACACGCACATCAATAAGCTCAAAACACCTAGTTATACGAACTTAATGAAAGTCGCTGTTGATTTTTCAGATGGCTTAATAAGGGGGTCTCAAGAACTTCCAGAAGACTTAGAATCCTACCTAACTAATTGTGAAAAACCTGTACTAGATTACCAATATCCAGAAGCTTTTGCAGAGGCTTACACCGAATTTTATAACACACAAATCTTAAAACTTGTCCCTTAAATATGAAATATTTTAAATCCGTATTATTTAAATCAGTTTGTTCTTTCTCTCTGATTTTTATAATTCAAGCCTGTGATAATGAATTTTCCGAAATTGGAACCGGAATTGTAGGAACTCCAGATTTTGAAATTGAAAACGGTTTATATCCCGTAAAAACTTACAATAAAAAAATTACGCCATTTCAATCTAATGGACTCTTTGAAAATCTTTTAGGCTACTATTACGACCCTTTATTTGGCGACTCTAAAGTTCATTTTGTAGGGCAATTAACCCCCCAAACGCTAGCACCTGATTTTGGAGACAATACAGAGTTAGACTCTGTAATCTTAACAATTCCCTATTCAAGCACTGCAAGCACTTCTGAGGATACAACAACCTACGAGCTTGATTCTTTATATGGAAGCAGCCCTATAAAATTATCCGTCTTTAAAAACAATTATTTCCTAAGAGACTTTGATCCGAACGCCGACTTGGATGCTGTTCAAAATTATTATTCCAACGGAACTTTGGCGCAAGGCGAACTCATGGGAAGCGCTGACCTTGAAGGAGAGCTAATTTATCAAGATGACACCTATTTTCCAAGTGCAAATTCTATAGAATTATGGGAAACCAATGAAGACACTGATGAGGTTGAAGTCACCTCTACATTACAGCCAAGTTTAAGACTCAACCTGTTTGGAGGTGAAGTAGAAGAGGGTGCCTCAGCCCCTACTACCCTAGAATTTTGGGAAGACTTGATTTTATTTAAGGAAGGCGATGAAGTTCTGAACACAGTCAGTAGTTTTTATGAGTATTTCAGAGGTCTTTATTTTAAAGTAGAGCCAACAGCTCCGCAGCAAGGAAACCTAATGCAACTCAACTTTTCTTCATCCGATGCAAGCGTGACCCTGTATTATAACTATGATAAAACCACAACCACAGATGATGGAACGGAAACAACCACTAACGCTCAAGGAGAATATAAAATGACTTTCACAGGTAATCGTGTCAATATTTTTGAAAACGACTTTAATACTTCTGTATTACAAACCATTGAAGACACAACGACAGATGCAGAAGGAGACGACTATCTTTATTTAAAAGGAGGCGAAGGTTCAATGGCAGTGGTGGAATTGTTTGCTGACGAGGAAGGAAATTCTGAAATAGATCAACTGAACGAATTTAGAGAGGTTAATGACGGCGTGGTAACTGTAAAACGCTTGATAAACGAAGCCTATTTAGAGTTTTATGTCGATGAAACACAATCGAATACAGATGTTCCCAACAGAGTCTATATCTACGATTTAGAAAACAACATCCCTGTAAGGGACTTCTATTTAGATCAAACTACGAATACGGTTTCTTCCGATTCTAAATTCACACATTTGGTGCCTTTAGCAACCGAAACAGATGCTGATGGAACGGAACAAAAGAAATATAAAATTAGATTAACAGAACATCTAAATAATATCATTATAAGAGATTCCACAAATGTGAAGCTTGGACTTGTGGTGTCTTCCAATGTAGGGGCAATTACCTCAAGAGGGTTCCAAAATAGTATTGATTTAGAAGAAAATATTGTTATAGAAGGTGCACCAATCGGAACTGTATTGTCTCCCAAAAGTGTTGTTCTTCATGGGAACAACTCCCCAAATACTGCTAAAAGAATCAAACTCAATATCTATTATACCGAACCTAATAATTAATAACATATGTGTGGAATTGTAGGATACATTGGCCATCGAGATGCCTATCCAGTAATACTAAAAGGACTTCAACGATTAGAATACAGAGGTTACGACAGTGCCGGAATTGCGCTTTATGATGGTTCTGAGATTAAACTCTCAAAAACCAAAGGAAAAGTTGCCGATTTAGAAGCTAAAGTTTCTAAACAAATCAATTCCATAGGAAATTTAGGAATTGGCCATACGCGTTGGGCAACTCACGGAGTTCCAAATGATGTCAATTCACATCCTCATTTTTCTAATTCTGGTGATTTGGTTATTATCCATAATGGAATTATCGAAAATTATGGCGCGCTCAAAAAAGAACTCATAAAAAGAGGCTATAAATTTTCGTCAGATACCGATACAGAGGTTCTAGTAAACCTGATTGAGGACATTCAAAAAAATAACAATTTAAAACTTGGTAAAGCTGTTCAAGTTGCACTCAACCAAGTAGTAGGTGCGTATGCTATTGCCGTATTTGATATTAAAAAACCGAATGAAATTGTCGTGGCTCGACTGGGAAGTCCACTTGCAATTGGCGTTGGCGAAAATGAATTTTTCATAGCCAGTGATGCCTCTCCTTTTATAGAATACACCAACAATGCGGTGTATTTAGAGGATGAAGAAATGGCAGTTGTTAGGTTGCACAAGCCATTAAATGTACGAAATATCAAAGATGATAGAATCGTCAGTCCCTACGTTCAAGAGTTAAAAATAAATCTTGAGCAAATTGAAAAGGGAGGTTATGATCATTTTATGCTCAAAGAAATTTTTGAGCAACCAAACGCAATTAAAGACACTTATAGAGGTCGATTGTTATCTAACGAAGGCATTATAAAAATGGCGGGAGTTGAAGATAATATGGGTAAATTTTTAAATGCCAACCGTATTATTATCATCGCCTGTGGAACATCATGGCATGCAGGATTAGTCGCAGAATATATTATTGAAGACCTCGTCCGAATCCCTGTAGAGGTGGAATATGCTTCAGAATTTCGATACAGAAACCCTGTGATTTCCAAAAATGATGTGGTCATCGCCATTTCTCAATCTGGAGAAACAGCCGATACACTAGCCGCAATCAAACTCGCTAAAGAAAAAGGGGCCTTTGTATTTGGAGTGTGTAATGTAGTAGGATCCTCAATTTCGAGAGAAACACATGCAGGTGCTTACACCCATGCTGGACCCGAAATTGGTGTGGCTTCTACCAAAGCATTTACCACACAAATTACAGTGCTTACCCTTATTGCATTGCGATTGGCAAAAGCCAAAGGTACTATGTCAAGTTCTGACTTTAGAAGACATCTTGTAGAGTTGGAGACCATTCCTGAAAAAGTCGCGGCAACTCTTAAATCAGATGCCCTCTCAAAAGAAGTGGCGGAAATCTATAAAGATGCCAAAAACTTCCTATACTTAGGCCGTGGGTTTAATTTTCCTGTGGCTCTTGAAGGAGCTCTGAAACTCAAAGAAATATCTTACATACATGCCGAAGGGTATCCAGCAGCAGAAATGAAACATGGACCTATCGCGCTTATAGATGAAAACATGCCCATTGCAGTCATTGCAACCAAATTTGGGCATTATGAAAAAGTAGTGAGTAATATTCAAGAAATCAAATCTAGAAAAGGAAAAATTATTGCAGTAGTCACCAAAGGGGATGTCCAAGTTAAAGACATTGCTGACCATGTGATTGAAGTTCCTGAAACCTTAGAACTGCTTTCCCCACTTCTTACAACCATTCCTTTACAATTGTTGTCATATCATATTGCTGTCATGCTAAACAAAAATGTAGATCAACCTCGAAACCTTGCTAAATCGGTGACCGTAGAGTAAGTCACTTGTTTTTTTGTAAAACACTGTTTATCAGTTAAATAAGTTCGATTACATCCCTTTTTTGAAACATTCTAAGGTTATAATTAATAATATTTGTGTCTAAATTTAAGAATTATTAAATTTTTAATGCTTAAATTTGATATAACTATAACCATACGATTATTAAACAATTTAATTTATGAAAACAATTTTAAAGACTTTGGTCTTACTTTTCAGTATTGCATCTTTTGCACAAACAACAGTGAAAGGAACTGTCAATGATGAGAGCGGAATGCCGTTAGCTGGCGCCAACATTATTGTCGTTGGAACTTCTAATGGGGTTGTAACTGACTTTGACGGAAACTTTACTTTGAGCGTAAGCGAAAACCCTCCATTCACGATTCAAGTGAGTAGTGTTGGTTTTACTTCCGCTACACAAGAAATTACTTCTAACAATCAAACTATTACCGTTTCTCTAGCAGAAGGTAGTTTTTTAGATGAGGTTGTAATTTCTGCATCAAGAGTTCCTCAGCGAATTTTTGAATCACCAGTTACTGTTGAAAAATACAGTCTAAAACAAATTGAACGTACGCCATCTTCAGATTATTTTGAAGGACTACAAAACGTAAAAGGCGTTCAAATGAACCAAACTGGTTTGGTTTTTAGTCAGGTTAATACCAGAGGTTT
>Ga0209602_1001023_pt1 | contig 25624 bp, 20 predicted proteins | sample COGITO_mtgs_1205_3_FD_184810 | JGI IMG/M metagenome (GOLD analysis project Ga0209602, IMG submission 184810) | Pelagic marine microbial communities from North Sea - COGITO_mtgs_120524 (SPAdes) (version 2) | ecosystem: Environmental > Aquatic > Marine > Epipelagic ...
GATTGCTGCTGGTGATAAAGGGAGATAATTTCACCTGCAACAGCAACAGCAACCTCTGAGGGTAATTTGCCAGGGACATCGCTATGCCCTAAGGGGCATCGAATAGAGTTATAAAGTTCCGATGTATAGCCCTTATGCTCAAAGCGCATTTGAAAGCGTTTCCATTTGGTTTTTGAACCAATCAGACCAATATAATGGGCGTCATTTCTTTTTAATATGGATTCTGAAATAGCAAAATCTAGTGGGTGGTTATGGGTCATAATCACGTAGTAAGCGTTTTCTGGCATTGTCTTCACTTCATCACTGGGGGAGTCGCTGACTATTTTGGAGATATTGCTAGCGAGATTGTCTGGAAATTCATGTTCTCGACTGTCTACCCAATGAACTCGGCAAGGAAGACCAGCAAGAATCGATACAAGGGCCTTGCCCACATGCCCGGCGCCAAATAACATAATATCGATACTGGTTTTGATGAAGCTTTCAAATAGAATGGTGGCTTGGCCACCACAGCATTGTCCGAGCTTTGCACCCAATGGAAAATGCTCAAATTTTTGCTGTGATTGTTGCTCAGTAAGTAGCTTTCTAGCTTGCTCAATGGCTTTAAATTCTAGATGACCGCCGCCAATAGTTGCATAGCTTTTGGTGCGGCTGACGATCATCTTTGTACCGCAGTCTCTGGGTGTTGAGCCTCGGGTGCCTAAAACTGTAACCAGAACATAATCCTGATTTTCCGACTCTAGCTGTTTAATCACGTCGTACCACATATCAAAATGTCCTAGGAATCCCTGGCACGCAATTCATTGCAGGCATTTAGAATTCGCTCAGGTGTTGCTGGGGCATCTAGCAACGGACTTAACCTGTGATCTCTCAGGCTAGCAACCGCATCACAGATAGCACTCCACACCGAAATACCAAGCATTAAAGGTGGCTCGCCGACCGCTTTGGAGTGAAAAATTGTGGCTTCTATATTGTCGCTATCGGGTAATAATTCCACATTAAATTCTGAAGGTGTATCGCCAATAGCCGGTATTTTGTAGCTTGCAGGCCCTGTGGTTAGTAAGCGACCCTGATTGTCCCAAACTAGTTCTTCAGTGGTAAGCCAGCCCATTCCTTGAATAAATGCACCCTCGATCTGGCCCTTATCAATAGCGGGATTAAGCGATTTTCCGACATCTTGACAAATATCTGTGCGCAGTAACTTATTTTCGCCAGTCAGGGTATCGATTAGAACTTCAGAAACAGCCGCACCATTAGCAAAATAAAAGAATGGTTGGCCCTTAGCTTTTTCACGATCATAGTGAATTTTTGGGGTTTTATAATAACCAGTAGCTGATAGGCTAACGCGATTCATATAGGCAAGCTGAATAAATTCAGCAAAACTAAACTGCTTATCATCGGCTGTTACCCCTGCAGCTGAAAATTTAACCTCACCTGCATCAATTTTAAAATGCTTACAGGCAAAATCTATCAAGCGTTGTTTGATTTTTATTGCCGCATCTTTGGCCGCCATACCATTCAGATCTGTCCCTGATGAGGCGGCGGTAGGGGAGGTATTAGGTACCTTGTCAGTTCTTGTGGCTGAGCAAAAAATATCCTCTACCTTCACGCCAAATTCATTGGCTACTACCTGCGCTATTTTAGTAAAAAGACCCTGACCCATCTCGGTTCCACCATGATTAAGATGGATCGATCCATCAGTATAAATATGGATTAAAGCCCCAGCTTGATTGAGGTGCTGAACGGTAAATGAAATACCAAATTTTACTGGTGTCAGCGCCAAGCCCTTTTTAAGAATTGGACTTGATTGGTTAAAGGTATCTATTGCTTGACGACGCTCGCGGTACTGAGAACTGACTTCGAGGCGCTCAACTAGTTTGCTAATAATATGCTGCTCAATTTTTTGTCCATAATGGGTGGTATCCCGCCCACCATCTTTGGTATAAAAGTTTTCTTTTCTAATATCCAAGGGATCTTTTCCAACAGCACGCGCAATTTGATCAATGATTTGCTCAATAGCCAGTACACCCTGTGGTCCACCAAAACCCCGAAAAGCGGTATTGGAGACGGTATTGGTTTTTACTCTGTGCCCGATCACTTCAACATCAGAGAGGTAATAGGCATTATCTGAATGAAACATAGCGCGATCTACAATGGCATCAGATAGGTCAGGGGACATACCGCAACCACCCGATAAAGCCAAATCTAGGCCCTTAATACGACCATTATTATCAAAGCCAACATGGTACTGACTCAAGAAATGGTGTCGTTTACCCGTTGTTTTTAAATCATCGGCACGCGCCAAGCGAATTTTCACCGCTCGACCTGTTTTTGCCGCCAGTAAAGCGGCTATGCAGGCCCATTGATTAGCATTAGTTTCTTTACCACCAAAACCACCGCCCATACGCCTTGTATCCACGGTTACTAAATTCATCGGAATATCTAGCACTTCGGCAACTAACTTCTGACCTTCGGTAGGGTTTTGAGTGGAGCTGTAAACTAGCATGCCGCCATCTTCGGTGGGCACGCATATCGACGCCTGCCCTTCAAGGTACATATGCTCTTGACCGCCGATTCTAAATTCGCCCTGCAGCGAATAAGAGGCATTTTTGATAGTCTCTTTGGGGCTGCCGCGTTTCTGCGTGTGACTAGGGCGAACAAAACAGTTTTTCTCTAGCCCCTGCTCAATGGTGACAATGGGTTCGTCCGTTTCATATTCAATCTTGGCTAATGAAGCGGCTTTTCTGGCAAGTTTATAACTGGTCGCTGCCACAGCAAAAAGTACCTGGCCACAGAACTGCACAGAGTCACCCTGATTAACCATAATGGGGTCACCGGGAAATACAGGGCCAATATCTTTATGGCCTAAAATATCCTTGATTGTTAACACATCAACAACACCTTCTGCGGACAACACTGCAGATAGATCAAGCTGTTTAATGACGCCTCGACTGACGGTGCTTAACCCCACATAGGCATGAAGTCCATCCGCGGGTAATAGTTGATCGTCGATATAGGTAGCCTCACCACTGACATGTTTGTGCGCACTTTCATGGACCTTACTTACGCCTAAAACGCCTTTAGTGGCAATAGGGTTATTGGCTGCGGGAGGGAAGGGTAGGTTACGCATATTGAGTCACCCTAATAGTTTGGCAGTCGCTTTCGAGCTCTAAATAAAGTCTACGTAACATATTTTTCGAGACATCTAATCGATAGTCTGCCGAGGCTCTAAAGTCCGAAATAGGTGCAAAGTCTTTTTCAAACTCGACCATGGCTCGTTCAATACTTTGGCTATTCCATGGCTGATTAAGTAATGCCTGTTCGCAGTGTTTTGCTCGCTTTGGTATTTCGGCCATACCCCCAAAGGCAATCTTGATGGCACTAACAGTACCCTGATCAATCTTAATGCTAAAAACACCGCAGGTAGCTGAGATATCGTCTTCAAGGCGCTTGCTAATTTTATAGGCTTTGAAATCAGCGAGAGCGTCGGGTCTAGGAATAATAATCCTTTCTATAAACTCTGAGGTCTGAAGTGCAGTTACCTTGTATTTAATAAAGTAATCTTCAATAGAAATTGTTCGCCGTTCATCCCCTTTTCGTAAAACCAGTTCAGCGCCCAAGGCGATCAAAACAGGCGGCATATCACCAATAGGCGATGCATTTCCGATATTGCCTGCGATGGTTGCCTGATTACGCACCTGAAGTGAACCCAGTCGCTCTATTAATTCTTTTAAATCGGGATAAAGAGAAATTAATTGATCAGCCGCATGGCTATAGGTAACGGCAGCACCGAGCAATAAGGATTTATCATTTAGTTCAACGGTCGCCAGATCTTTTACTCTTCCAGTATGAACAAGTACTTGGGCCTCACGTAAAAATTGCGTAAATTCGAGACACAAATCAGTGCCTCCAGCTAATAATCTTGCCTCTGGGTATTCAACTAATAACTTTGCCAGTTCGTCTGAGGTACTCGGCGAAAAGAACTGCTTATCGAGATGTGTTAAATGAGCATTGGGATACTGTTGATTAATGCTATCAAGTTGCTCAACAACAGCATCATGTTGTTCGCTGAACTGATCATCGGAAGGGGATTTAAAGCTTTGATTGGCCGCCTGTATGATGGGCTTGTAACCGGTGCATCGACATAGGTTGCCTCCTAAACTTTCAATAGTTTTATGAGGATCTGCAGTAACATTATTTTTGCGTAGGGCAAACATCGACATAATAAAGCCGGGGGTGCAAAAGCCACATTGAGAACCATGACAATCAACCATTGCCTGTTGAACGTTGTGAAGTTGATTATCGTTTTTAAGGTCTTCTACGGTGATTAACTGCTTGCCGTGGAGACTACCAATATTAGTAATACAGGCGTTAGCGGAGAGGTATACAAGCTGATTACCCTCTGCTTCAGCAATCACTACAGTGCATGCCCCGCAGTCACCGGACGCACAGCCCTCTTTGGTACCAGTACGATTTAAATTATCTCGCAGATAATCTAAAACCGAGGTATTTGGGTCGATTTGATCAATAGTTGTTTCGGATTGATTAAGCAAAAACTTTATCATTCTCAATTCCTTTGAGTAGTGCTTCCATAGCGTTGTCAAAAATGATCTACACTTTGACAATATATAAGTTAATTTTACAAAACCTGACAGTTATGTCAACTCGATAAATAAACACAGAAAATTTTGTTAATTCAAGATTAGTATAAACAAATAATACTTGACAATTATGTCAATATTTGAAATCTTAGCGCTTTCATTGGATGAAAATAGTCTATTCTTACCCTAAACATGGAGGTTGTAAGGGATGAACTCAGGTTCCTCAAATTCTCGCCTATTGCTCGATGGTGTTACCAAGTCATACCCGGGCTGTTTGGCTAATGACAATATCAGTATTGATGTAAAAGCCGGCAGTATTCACGCTATATTGGGTGAAAATGGCGCGGGTAAAAGTACTCTTATGAAGATTATCTACGGTGTGGTTAAACCAGACAGTGGAAAACTTTTATGGGAGGGGCAGGAAACAACCATCAATGCACCTGTTGATGCCAGAGAGCTGGGTATTGGTATGGTGTTCCAGCATTTTTCACTGTTTCAAACACTCTCTGTCGTAGAAAATATTGCTTTGGGTCTGGATCAGCAGTCGGCCAGCGATATGGATCGGCTAGCCAAACGCATAGTTGAGGTATCCACTAAATATGGCATGCCTCTCGAACCTCACCGTTTGGTGCATACCCTATCTACCGGCGAGCGTCAGCGCGTAGAAATCGTTCGTTGTTTGATACAGGATATTAAATTATTAATCCTAGATGAACCCACATCAGTTCTAACTCCTCAGGAAGTCGATTCTCTATTTGACACCCTTCGTCAGCTTGCGGACGAGGGCAGTAGCATTTTATTTATAAGCCATAAATTAAAAGAAATTCAGTCGCTCTGTGATTCAGCCACTGTGTTGCGCGCTGGTCGAGTTTCTGGGTCCTGTGTTCCCAGTGATGAGAGTACTACTAGCATGGCCAGAATGATGGTGGGAGATGAGACACAAATTAGCAGTGAATATCCCAGTGCTAAAAATGATACGCCTGATTTCTTATCGATTAACCAACTTAATGTTGCCACTACCGATATCTTTGGTGTTGATCTAAAAAATATTTCCTTTGCCGCGAAAAAGGGTGAAATTCTTGGTATTGCTGGGGTTGCAGGTAATGGACAGTCAGAGTTGCTGTCCGTGCTCAGTGGCGAAACTCAATTGGAAGGTTTCAATATTATTACTTTCCCTGATGCCGATTTAACACAGTCCAACCCCATGCAACGCCGTGCCTATGGTATGGGTTTTGTACCAGAGGATCGATTGGGACATGGCGCTGTGCCCGATATGAGTCTCCGAGACAATGCATTATTAACCGGTTTCTTACAGGGCTTAATCTCTCGAGGTTTTGTTAATCAATCTGCTACGGAAAATTTCTCTAAGAGTATTATTGATCAGTTTGATGTTAAGTGTGGTGGCAATGGTAGTCTGGCGAAAAGCCTCTCTGGTGGCAATTTACAAAAATTTATTATCGGTCGTGAAATTTTGCAAACACCCAGGTGTTTGATTGCAGCTCATCCTACATGGGGTGTTGATGTCGGCGCTGCAACTAGTATTCATAAAGCCTTAATTGCGTTGCGTGATCAGGGTGCTTCGATCCTGATTATCTCTGAAGATATTGATGAATTATTTACCTTAAGTGATCGCATCTGTGCTCTTTTTGATGGTCAGTTATCTCCCATTAAGCCAACAAATGAAACCTCTATTGAAGAGGTGGGTAGCTGGATGGCTGGGGTTTTTGGTAGGCAACAAGTTGCCTAGGAAGTTATATTACAGGAGTTGTTTTTATGCGAATTAAATTAGAGGCAAGAGGCCAGCAATCTAGGCTGATGTCCTATGCATCGCCTATTTTAGCGGCTGTGCTAACGCTTATATGCGGGGCATTCCTCTTTTGGATACTAGGTAAGTCGCCTATACAGGCGTTGCATACCTTTTTGATTATGCCAATTAGTGACCCCTATCGCATTGCAGAATTATTAGTAAAGGCAGGTCCTATTGTTCTCTGCGCAATGGGCCTATCTATTTGTTTCAGGGCTAATGTCTGGAATATTGGTGCTGAGGGTCAGTTGCTCATGGGTGGCTTGGTGGGAAGTTGTGCCGCACTGGCGCTATTAGATTCTCAGGGGATATGGGTGCTGCCTGTGGTTCTTGTGGCCGGAATACTCGGCGGTATGGCATGGGCTGCCATTCCTGCTGTTCTTAAAAATTATTTCAATACCAATGAAATTCTCTCAACCATCATGCTCAACTATATAAGCCTCAATATTTTGCTACATGGAGTCCATGGGCCTTTAAAAGATCCCAATGGGTTTAATTTTCCTGAGTCAGCGTTATTTTCTGATTGGCAAACCATGCCAATTTTATTAGAGGGCACACGACTGCACTTAGGTGTTTCATTTGCGCTTTTTGCAATGGTGGGTGTTTGGGTGCTAATGAGCAAAACCTTTATTGGATTCCAGATAAAAGTATTGGGTGGCGACGAACGTTCAGCGCATTTTGCTGGTTTTAAAGAAAAGCGCTTGGTGTGGTTATGCCTTTTAATATGCGGAGGTCTTGCAGGCCTAGCAGGGGCGGGTGAGGTAACCGGCCCCATAGGTCAGTTGGTTCCTAATATTTCTCCTGGCTATGGCTATGCGGCCATTATTGTTGCCTTTTTGGGGCGATTGCATCCGCTGGGGATTCTATTTGCAGGCCTGCTGATGGCGTTGCTGTATATGGGCGGTGAGATGGTACAGATTCATCTGGATTTACCTCTGGCTGTCACCGGTGTCTTTCAGGGCATGTTGCTATTATTTTTATTGATCTGTGATGTATTAATTGGATATCGAATTGTTATTCATAAATCAGCTCCAAAAATAGTTAAACAGTCGTTATCAATCGAACCACCGGCTGTTGCCATTGAGGGGAAATAATCATGGATATAGATTTTATTGCAAATATTTTGTTCGCAACTATTCGAATGGGGACACCCTTATTGATTGTTGCTATAGGTGAGCTCGTCTGTGAAAAGTCTGGGGTTCTAAACTTAGGTCAGGAAGGCATGATGTTAATGGGTGCTGTGGCGGGTTTTATGATCGCATTTCATACAGATAGCCTGTTTATTGGCTTTATGGGATCGGTGGTTGCGGGCGCACTAATGGCACTGTTGTTTGCGGTGGTTACTATGCATTTTTATGCCAACCAAGTCGCAACTGGTCTTGCCCTGACGATTTTAGGTGTAGGGCTTAGCGGTTTTATGGGACGAAGCTATGTGGGTGAAGCGCTCACAAATGTTGACTTTCAGATACCCCTACTCAGTAGTATTCCTTTTTTCGGCAAGGTGCTGTTTTCTCATGATGTATTGGTTTATATCTCGATTGGGTTAGCAGGAGCTGTTTACTGGTTTTTTAAAAGTACTCGAGCCGGCCTGGTGGTCAAGGCGGTAGGTGAATCCCCTGAATCTGCACAATCATTGGGGTTGTCGGTGCTAAAAGTCAGATATTTAGCCATTGTTTTTGGCGGCGCTATGGCCGGTTTAGCCGGTGGATATCTATCGTTAATTGATACCCCTTTATGGGCTGAAAATATGACCGCGGGACGCGGTTGGATTGCTCTTGCCTTAGTGGTTTTTGCCAGTTGGCGAGTAGAGCGTGCGGTTTTTGGGGCATACCTATTTGGGTTTATGAGCATTATGCATCTGGTATTACAGAGTTTTGGGCTTTCGGTGTCATCGAATCTACTGGCGACACTGCCCTATGTAGCAACTGTTGTAGTACTGGTTTTGCTGTCAAGAAACCAACAGCGAATCAAGTTGTTTGCGCCTATGTCGTTGGGTAAGTCGTTTCATGGTGCACATTAAACCATTGGATTAAACCTTTGGAATAAATCGGTTTTGGGTGAAGTAAAATTTTTTTATAAATGGAGAAAAAACTATGTTGGCTATAAGGAAGTGTTGTTTATTTAAGGTTCTAATTGTTGGTTTATTGAGTTTGGGCTTTTCAACAATTGCTCTCGCCAAGAATCATGATCCACTAAAAGTTGCGTTTGTTTATGTAGGACCAACGGGAGATGCTGGTTGGACCTATGCCCATGATGAGGCTCGCAAATACATGGTGAAAGAGCTCGGCGAGAAGGTTAAGACGACCTATGTTGAAAATGTGGCAGAGGGTGCTGATGCAGAGCGGGTTATTACTGAGTTGGCTAGAGCGGGAAATAAGTTAATTTTTACCACGTCATTTGGTTATATGAACCCGACACTTAAGGTTGCGAAAAAATTTCCAGATGTAAAGTTTGAACATGCATCTGGCTATAAGCGCTCAAAAAATGTGGGTACTTATTTTGATCGCGTTTATCAGGGTCGTTATTTGACCGGTATGGTGGCTGGCCTTATGACCAAAAGTAATTTATTAGGCTATGTTGGCTCATTCCCAATTCCTGAGGTTATACGTGGTATCAATGCATTTACGTTGGGAGCTAGAGCAGTTAACCCGAAAGCTGAGGTCAAGGTGGTATGGGTAAGCAGCTGGTATGACCCGGGTAAAGAAAGTGAGGCGGCAAATACTATGATTAATATGGGTGTAGATGTTGTTACTCAGCATACTGACTCTCCTGGACCTATCAATGCTGCCGAGAAAAAAGGGGTATATGCCGTGGGTTATCACTCGGATATGGCAGTTTATGGCCCTAAGGCGCATTTAACAGCAACGGAGCATAATTGGGGACCACTTTATACGGCTAAGGCTCAGGCTGTTCTAGATGGCACTTGGAAGTCTGAGGATGTTTGGGGCGGCCTATCTGATAATGCCTTAGATTTGGCGCCATACAACAAAGCAGTTCCAAAGAAAGTTCGCGAACGGGTTAATAAGGCTAAAAGTCTTATTGTGCAGGGTAAGTTGCACCCTTTTACTGGCCCAATTAAAGATCAGTCGGGCGAGATAAAAGTGCCTGAGGGAACAGTGATGACGGATGGTGGAATGCTGGGCATGAAGTGGTATGTAGAAGGTGTTCAAGGCAAGTTACCAAAGTAAGTTTAGGGGTAAAAAAGAAGGAAATATTTTTTTAATCAAGGAGAATCACAATGCAATTTAAACAATGGATAAAATTCATAGGCACAGCGTTGCTTGCAACAACTTTTGCCGTAAGTTCACAGGCGGAAATTTGGAGTAGTACTGAAGTTCACTATAGTAAGGGCGACTTACTTAACCCCTTTGCAAAAAAAGATTTTGATACTACTATAGTTACGCTTCAACATGCTGGCGGTCATAAGTATGGCAAGAATTTCTTTTTTGTAGACCACTCAAGAACTAAAGATAGTGGAACAGAGTTTTATGGTGAGTGGTATTCAACATTTAGTTTAGGCGCCATTACGGGCAATGATATGAGTTTTGGCATGGTAAAAGATGTAGGCTTACTTGCCGGCTTTAATTTTGCAACAAGTGTAGACAAAATGATTTTACTACCGGGTGTGAGTTTAGCGCTAGATTTACCGGGTTTTGCCTTTGCAAATTTAGATATTACGGGTTACAACCATCTAACCACAAAGCTTAATGATAAAGAGGAAGAGACTTCTTATATGATTGACTTTAATTGGGCTTATCCATTTAAAATGGCTGGCGGCAGTTGGAGTTTAGAAGGTCATGCTGAATATATAGCAGGTCGTGATGTTATAAATAGTGATGGCAGCAAAGGAACGCCTGTAGAAGATTGGATTTTAATGCAGCCTCAATTACGCTTTGATCTAGGCGAGGCATTAGGAAATGATGCAGGCAATTTCTTTGTGGGTGTTGAGTATCAATACTGGAAAAATAAGTTAGGCGTAAAAGATCAAAATGAATCCACAGTGCAGTTACAAACGGTTTGGAACTTTTAATTAAATTATTTTTTAATCGAAAGTTTAAGTAGTAAGTTTTTTAGTATGTTTTAGCAAGTCGATACCCGCATCAACGCAGTTTGATGCGGGTTTCTTTTTGTAGGACCCTAGGATTGTTAGTTGACTGACTTATGAATAGCCTAGCTGATTAGTGGCGATTTTATCTGAATGCCGCAGCCCTTAAGAATAATGTGGGTGAGGTTATTAGCTATGTCTTCAAAGTCTTGATCGGTTAATTCATTTTTATCGAGAACAGCATTCACCTGTGTTGAAAAGTCAGCGTAATGTTGGGTTGCGCTCCAAATTAGCATAATCAGAAATAAAGGATCCACGGGATCCATTTTTCCCTGTTTGATCCAGTGTTCCATCACTGCAGATTTTGATCTCAGCCAATCGCGAAAATCACTATTCAAATACTCGTTGATTCTTGTGGCGCCATGGATAATTTCATTGGCAAATATTTTGGATGCCAGAGGGTTGGTCTTGGAATACATGACCTTGGCTCTAATGTAGGCAGCTATGGCGTCTGCAGGATCATCTTCGGGGGTGATTTGGTTAAACGCTTGACTCCATAGTTGTAAGATGTCGGTGAGTACTTTTTTGTAGAGCTCTAGCTTACTTTTGAAGTAATAATGAACATTGGCGCGCGGCATATTGGCGCGTTTAGCAATATTCATGATGGATGCGCCTTTATAACCGAACTCGGCAAATTCCATTTCTGCAATGGCGATTATTTTTGCTCGGTTATCGGTACGAATTTGACCGGTTTTGTATTTATTTTTCGAATTTTCCATAGATAATTTCGAGATTATTTTGAATATTGTGCCCTATAAAATGGGTTATTACCTAATTTATATCAATAAAATTAGGCGATAAAAAAAAGCGGCTAGGTAGCCGCTTTTTTAGTTCAAAGATTGGCTATTAGCCGCACTTTGAATCGCCGCAGTTTAGGCAGGTCATACAACCATCCAAAAGGATAACTGCTTTCACACTACATTTTTTACAGACTTCTGCGTTTGCGGGGAAGTCGCTTGGCTCTTCCTTCGCTGTGGTAGCACTAGCACCTTCAAATTCGGCGCGCTTTTCATCCATGATTTTTTGTTGATGCTCAGGAATCTCTGGCTTTTTTAGCATGCCGATTTTTTGTAGATGATCTTCGATCGCCCAGCCAATTTCAGCGACCAGTGATGGCATAAATTTACCACCTGGTTTGAAGTAACCGCCCTGTGGGTCAAACACAGCTTTAAGCTCTTCTACTAAGAAGGTGCAGTCGCCGCCCTTGCGGAATACCGCTGAAACTACGCGAGTGAGTGCAACAATCCACTGGAAGTGATCCATGTTCTTTGAGTTAATAAATACTTCAAAGGGTCGACGTAACTCGTGATCAGTGCCTTCGTTTAAGACAATATCATTGATAGTTAGGTACAACGCATGATCTGAAAGCGGAGTCTTTATTTTGTAGGTACTGCCAGCCAATGATTCAGGGCGCGAAACCTTTTCGTGCATCTGAATAATATTACTTTCCTGTTCTGCCGCGCTGACTTCTTCTACTGCAGGCTCGTCATTGACTACTTTATAGCCAACAATTTTTTGATTAATTTTCTTGCTCATTTTATTCCTCTTATCTGTCCTTTGGGTTCTACGCAGTTTTTAGAACTTACCGTAGTAACCTTCTTTAAGTGCATCGAATAGGTTAGCGGCGGTGTGAGTCTCGCCATCGTATTCAATTTCTTCATTTCCTTTGTACTCTACCGTTGAGCCATCTTCTAGAGTAAAGCTGTAAACGGTATTTTCAAGATCGCTTTCTTTAACCAGCACGCCTTGGAAGGCTTCAGGGTTGAAGCGGAACGTAGTACAGCCTTTTAGTCCCTTTTCTGCGGCATAGAGATAGATGTCTTTAAAGTCATCATAGTCACATTCTGTAGGCACATTAATAGTTTTTGAAATGGATGAATCAATCCATTTTTGTGAAGCTGCCTGAATATCCACGTGGGCTCTCGGCTCAATTGTTTCAGAGCTCACAAAATAGTCTGGCAATGCTTCTTCTTCACTTGTGCCAAATGGCATAGCTTTTTCGTTTATCAACGTACGATAAGCTAAAAGCTCAAAGGAGAAAACATCGACTTTCTCTTTAGATTTTTTACCTTCTCGGATCACGTTTCTTGAGTAGTGATGAGCAAAGCTGGGCTCAATACCATTACTTACGTTGTTGGCTAGTGATAGTGAGATGGTGCCTGTAGGTGCGATTGAACTGTGGTGACTAAAGCGACAGCCTTCTTCAATAATTGAATTGGCTAGTTCAGGTGCAACACCGGCAATATCTTGCATATAGCGGCTGTATTTGCCCATCAGTACTTTGCCTTTGACTATATCGCCGACTTTGATGCCATCTTTAGCAAGTTCAGGCTGCTTAAAGATCATGTTGGCCGTTATTTCGAAATCATCTTCCATGATGGGTGCAGGACCTTTTTCTCTAGCTAGATCAAGGCCAGATTCTAAGCCGGCAACGGCCATTTCACGTGAAACTTTTTCAGTAAACTCTACTGAGTTTTGGTCACCGTACTTCATGCATAGCATGGTGATGGCTGAACCAAGACCTAGGAAGCCCATGCCGTGACGACGCTTGTATTCAATTTCTCTTCTTTGGCCTTCAAGTGGAAGACCGTTAATTTCTACCACGTTATCAAGCATACGGGTAAAGACTTTAACCACTTCAGCATACTGCTCCCAGTTGAAAGAGGCTTCTGAAGTAAAGGGGTCACGTACAAACTTGGTTAGATTAACCGAACCTAGTAGACAGCTACCATAGGGTGGTAGCGGTTGCTCACCGCAGGGATTAGTGGCGCGAATATCTTCACAGTACCAGTTGTTGTTATTCTTATTAACCTGGTCGATAAGAATGAAGCCGGGTTCTGCAAAGTCATAGGTCGATGACATAATTGCATTCCAAAGCTTCTGGGCACGAATTGTTTCATAAATTCTGCAGGCAACTAGTCCGTCATCATTGGTCACATAGCCACTGGTAGTTGGGAATGGTTTCCAGACAATATCATCACCCTTAAGATTAAGACCTTCTTCAACTTCTTTCGCACTTACTGGGAAGGTAAGGTTCCAGTCGCCATCATTACGTACAGCTTCAATAAATTCTTCGGTAATAAGTAGCGATAGGTTGAATTGACGTAAACGGCCATCTTCACGCTTGGCTTTAACAAAATCGAATACATCTGGATGGCTGACATCGAAGGTTGCCATTTGCGCGCCTCTTCGGCCACCGGCCGAGGATACGGTGAAACACATCTTGTCATAGATATCCATAAACGAAAGCGGACCTGATGTATAGGCACCAGCACCTGAAACATAGGCACCTTTTGGACGTAGGGTCGAAAACTCATAACCAATACCACAGCCTGCTTTTAGAGTAAGGCCGGCCTCTAAATTACGTTCTAGGATGCCTGACATAGAATCAGGGACAATGCCCGATACGGTACAGTTAATAGTAGATGTAGCAGGTTTGTATGCCTGAGCGCCGGCATTGGAGATAATTCGTCCTGCTGGGATTGCACCATTCTGTAGTGCCCAAACAAATTTTTCGTGCCATTTTTTTCGCTTGGCTTTAGATTCAACGTCCGATAATGCCTTAGCTACTCTGTCATAGGTTGCTTGGATATCTGCATCAACAGGTTGATCCTGTTTGTCTTTAAGACGGTATTTTTTATCCCAGATATCTAGAGAGGCGTCTTGGAATTCAATATCATCAAATGTTTTTTTTGGTTTAACAGTCTTTAAATTAGTTGCGCTCATTACTGACCCTTTTTATTTGTCTTGCGTATTCCGCGATTTTTGCTGCAAAGTTTTTGCGGTCACTTAGAAAGTGGATGTTGCTGAATACTTTGTTAGCTGTTTGTTTAAATAGTCTTGTTATTAGTTAGTAGAGTGTATCCAACATTTTGTGTCTTGCAAGCACTATTACACTATATATTGTGTTTTTATGATAAATTATAACAATATGTGGTTGGTAAGCTGTTGAAAAATATGTGGATAAAATACCCAAACCCAGTGTTTATAGGGGGGTAAAATAAACATTGACCATTGTGCATAAGATGGTCATTAGTTAGTTTTTTAAAATTATTTGTTCTAAGTGCAGGTTAAGTGTCTTAGTTAAGTTGTGTCACTGAATCGAACTGGATAAAATATCCGTACAATAATTTTTCAATGTATAGAAGTAGCATGCTGCTGTTTCTGTCAGCAACTGAGGATTTCCATGGATATTTTTGATTTCTCCGACGGCCGAGAGGGCTACTATGGGGAATACGGCGGTGTATTTCTTCCTGAAATTTTACACGCAACCATCGAAGAGCTGCTTGAATGCTTTCGAGAGTGCAAAGCGGATCCAAAATTTTGGCAGGAATATGTTGCACTACTGCAAAATTATTCGGGTCGTCCGACGCCATTAACCCATCTTGAAAATCTTAGCCGTCAACTGGGTGGTGCGCAGATCTATGTGAAGCGCGATGATCTGAATCATACGGGTTCACACAAGGTTAATAATGTGATGGGTCAAGGCCTATTGACGCAACGACTGGGCAAGAAACGCGTGATTGCTGAAACTGGTGCGGGGCAACATGGTTTTGCTACTGCGACTATGGCGGCAAAATTTGGCTTTGATTGTAAGATTTACATGGGTGCGGTTGATGTTGCTCGTCAACGTCCTAATGTATTTTGGATGGAAAATCTGGGTGCCGAAGTGATTGCGGTTGAGGATGGCCAGAAAACACTTAAAGATGCAGTGAATGAATGTATGCGTGATTGGGTAACCAATATGGAGGATACGCATTATATTTTGGGTACTGCCTGTGGGCCTCACCCATTCCCTGAAATGGTGAGTTGGTTCCAGTCAATTATCGGACTCGAAGCTAGAGAGCAGATTATTAAACAGGCAGGCCGATTACCTGACAGAGTCTTTGCCTGTGTGGGTGGCGGTTCAAATGCGATGGGCTTATTCCAAGGTTTTATTGATGAACCTAATATCGAACTTATAGGCTGTGAAGCCGGCGGTGAGGGTGTTGGTTCTTATATGCACTCAGCACGTTTGGCTTATGACGATGCTTCAGTGGGCGTTGCACAGGGCTATAAAACCTATTTCTTGCAAAATGATGAGGGCAATATGAATGAAACCCATTCGGTTGCTGCGGGTTTGGATTATATTGGTGTGAACCCGATTTTCTCCCATTTGCATGATACCGGTAGAGTACGCTTTGAAGCGGCTACAGATGCAGAGGTTAAGGAAACACTAAAATTAACTATGCGCTCTGAAGGGCTAATTCCAGCACTTGAAAGTACTCATGGTTTTGTTGTGGCTCTAAAAGAAGCGGCGACTATGAAAAAAGATGAAATTGTATTGGTTAATATGTCGGGCCGAGGTGATAAGGATATTTTCACTATTGCAGATGCGCTTGATGATGCTAAATGGAAAGCATTTATTGGTGGCAAGGCTGACCAGTATCGCGCGGAGAAAAAGTAATGGGTTTGCAATCGTTTATCGCTGAGCGCAAAAAGGATAAAGATCTATTGGTAATGGCGCATGTTGTGTGTGGTTATCCGTCCTTTGAAGATAATTTAAAAGAATTGGAAATAATGGCTGAGGCCGGTGTGGATATTGTCGAGCTGCAGTTTCCTTTTTCTGAGCCCAGTGCTGATGGCCCGCTATTTGTTGAGGCCAATGAACAGTCGTTGAAAGCGGGAACTACCGTTGATCAATGTTTTGAATTGATGGCTAAAGTGAGTGCACGTTTTCCGTTTAAAGTATTGATGATGGGTTACTACAATACCGCTTTTAAGATGGGTGAAGATATTTTTATTAAGCGCCTTAAAGCAGCGGGGGGTGTGGGCTTTATCCTTCCAGATTTACCTATTGAAGAAGCGGGTAATCTTCATAAGCTTGCCGCTGAAGCAGATATTGAGCCTGTTATTTTGATGACGCCTACCTCTAGTGATAAACGCTTGGCGCAATTAGGTGCTGCTAGTCGTGGCATGGTTTACGCCGTTGCTAGAAAAGGTGTAACTGGCTCGAAAACCAATATGGGCGACGATGTTGTTGCCTTAATCGAGCGCTGTCGCAAGCATACTGATGTGCCCATTGGCGTAGGTTTTGGTATCAGTGATAAGCAGGATATGGACTTTCTTCGCGGTCATGCCGATATGGCTATTATTGGTACGGCGGCACTTAAAACATGGCAGCAATCCGGTGCTGATGGGTTGCGAGCATTTTTTAAGGATCTTATGGCCTAGGGCCTAGGGCCTTGGGACTTTAACTGGGTCATTGCTGGGTCATGGCATAACGCCAATCATTGATTAGCAATGATCTAATTGAACTGATTGACGGAATAGCCCCCAGCTTAACCTGTTTAAAACAGATCAGATGTGCACCGACCTTGGATGTTACAGGTTTTGCCCAGCAGGTTGGGTCATTCTTTTGATCGACATACAAATCAATAAGCTTCTGGCTAAATTCACTGCCATAGTGCTCATCGATCTCAACTGAATTAAGATTAATCGCCTCACTCTTTATCGCTAAATCGATCTCTTTATCGCTTAAAGCCTGTCTTGCGACATCCTTAGCCTGTCCGCCATATTTGGCATGGGTGAAAATGATTTGCGATAGTTGAAAGTAAGATTGTTCCCGATACTGTTGTTTATTTTGTTGGAAAAAATCCTCTAGCTCTTGGGCGCTGGGCACTTTTTCGGTGGTTACATTTTTAGTTAACCCCGTCAGTTTTATTTGCATTGCCTGTGGGTCAATGATGCGCTCTAAATTAGCCCCTGGTGCGTTGGCTATCTGTGATTGTGTAATTAGTTGTTGATCTATGTGTCGCTGTAATATCTCAGTGTTAGGCAGTTTTATTTGACTGTCGTCCCAGCTAATATCTGAAGATTGATAGGCTTTAATCCACCAATAGCTAACGGCCATCAGGGCTAAAAAGACCAAAATCATGAGTTGTTGTAGTGTTAATTTACGCACGGTTTGTTCAATTTTTTTTAAGGATTTTTTTGTCTTTTTCATATTGATTAGTTATCAGTTATCAGGTGCTTTTATTTTCATTGCCTGTTAATTGTGCCTATTAAAGCCTAAATTAGCATATCTTGGTTGCAAAGGTCATTACTTGTTAATGGTAAAGGTATTTCCCGTTAATTTGAACGGGATGTTAGACTATTATTTTGAGCATATGGTTGGATTAATTAAGTCATGGAAAAACCACTTCAGGGTTTAAGAGTTATCGAATTAGGGCAGCTGCTTGCGGGTCCATTTGCCGGCTGCATGCTGGGTTATTTTGGCGCTGAGGTTATAAAAATAGAGCCCCCAGGGGGTGACCCGATTCGCAATTGGCGCGAAGTCAAAGAGGGCACCTCATTGTGGTGGCGAAGTTTGGCGAGAAATAAGAAATGTATTTCGGTGAACTTAAAAACCGAAGAGGGCCGAGCTCTTGTCAAAGAACTTTTGCTAAGTGCGGATATTGTGATTGAGAATTTTCGCCCGGGGGTGATGGAAAATTGGGGTTTAGACCCTGAAACCCTTCGCAAGCAAAACCCACAATTAATTTATGCGCGGATTTCTGGTTATGGTCAAACTGGACCCTATGCCAATAAACCCGGTTTTGCTTCTGCTTGTGAAGCCATCAGTGGTTTTAGGTACCTTAATGGTTACCCCGATGAAGTGCCTGTACGACCTAATCTAAGCTTGGGTGACAGTGTTTCTGGGTTGCATGCAGTTATCGGTATTATGATGGCATTACATGCGCGTGATAAAAAACAGGGTCAGGGCCAAGTGGTGGATGTTGCTTTGTATGAATCTATGTTTAATTTACTGGAAGCGGTGATTCCAGAATATCATGGTGCAGATGTTGTTAGACAGCCATCGGGAACTACAGTTACGGGGATTGTGCCCACCAATACCTATCGCTGTAAGGATGGTAAATTCTTAGTGATTGGCGGCAATGGTGATTCTATATTTAGCCGATTAATGACGGCGGTGGGTCGCGATGATATGGCTAATGATCCATCCTTGGCTACTAATGCCCATAGAGTGCTTTGTGAGGCAAAAATCGATCTGGTATTAAGTGAATGGTGCAGTCAGCATAGTCTTGAGCAAGCTCTAGCTGTTTTAGATCAGCACCGCGTTCCCTGCGGCCCAGTATATGATGCTAAAGATATGATGAATGATCCGCATTTTAATGATCGAGGGATGTTCGAACAGGTAGAGATTAATGGTGAACCCTTAAAAATTCCTGCGATTTTGCCCAAGTTAGATGACACGCCAGGGGCAACTGAATGGGCAGGACCTGAGTTAGGCGCGCATACGGATGAGGTGCTTAAAAGTTTGGGTATGACTGCGGATCAGATAGAAGAGTTAAAGCGCAACGGTGTGATCGCAGACAGCTAAGAACACAGATTGTTAATTAGGTATTAGGTATTAGGTATTTTTAGCAATAGTGAGTCGTAGTTGTTGTCTGTTAACTTTCTTCTGGCCTGACTACTTTCTCGTTTGTTAGCAAAGGGACCCACTACGACTCGGTACCAAATATCATCGGTAGATTTCTCATAGACCTCAGTGAAAACCTCAAAATTAAGTAGCATTAATTTTACTTTGAGACTTTCAGCATCGGCTGCATTTTTAAAAGAACTGACCTGAATCAAATAGATTGCGTCTGATTCTTCAATGCCTTTGAGTAGATTTGGAAACTGGAAGTCGGGTACGACCGGCGTCTTGATATCAATTATTTGATCACCAGATATCCCATTTTGGGCGCTTTCCTTTAGCAAGAAAGGCAGTACTTGGCAGGCAACAATCCCTAGAATAAATCCCGACACAAAAACCGGAAAGGCACTTTTAGGTTGCTTTTCTTGGCGCTTAGAGGCGGATTTTTTTGAGTAATTTTGTGCCATGACTGCCTAATCTCTTAGTTATCCCGAATTGTAGGTGAAAAGCCCTAGATTAAGCAAAGCAAAGTCACATTTTTTTATGATTATAGCTCTTGAGGGTCTACATCAATTGACCAGCGTACTTTTTGGGCGAGTTTCTCCTTGTCTAGCTGGGTAGCAACAGCGCTCAAACATCTCTGTAGCTGAGCTCGCTGGGAGGCCGTCACCTGTAAAATAAAGCGAAAACGACCTGCACGCTTTTCCATTAGAGCAGGTAATGGCCCTAGACATTGTATATCAGGCTCTGTTCCCCGCTGTTGGTCACAGAGTTTTCGCGCCAAACCAAGTAGTTCCATCGCCTGATTGGGATAGGTAGACTCAGCACGAATAACGGCGAGAGGTCTACAGGGCGGTAGCATACCCTGTTGGCGCTGTTGTAGTAGCTGCAATGCAAGAGGTCTATAACCCTGATTAAACAACTGGTCTAGAACTGGATGCTCGGGCTGATGGGTTTGAACAATAACTTCACCCTTGAGTTTGCCGCGTCCACTGCGCCCAGCTACCTGAATCAATAGCTGACCGATGCGTTCATGACTGCGAAAGTCTGCGCTCATAAGGCCGCTATCGGCATCTAAAATAACCACAAGGGTGACATTTTCAAAATGATGCCCTTTGGCAAGCATCTGTGTGCCTAAAAGTATGCAGGGCTTACCGCTGTCGGCGGTGGCAAAAAATTCTTGCATCGCGCCCTTTCTTCGAGTGCTATCACGATCAATTCGAATCACTTCGTTATTGGGGAAACGTTTCGCCAAGAACTCTTCACTCTGTTCTGTTCCCTCACCGGCGGTCATGATGTCTTTGCTATTACAGCTTGGGCAATGATGGGGTTTTCTTTGTTGATAGTCGCAATGGTGACATATAAGTCGTCCGCGAGCGCGATGAAAGGTTAGTTTACTGTCGCACTTTGGGCAGTCAGCGGACCAACCACAACTATGACAGACAAGTGCGGGTGCGTAGCCGCGACGATTAAGAAAAACTAACACTTGCTGTTGAGCGTCTAATCGTTGCTGAATGGCATCGAGGGTTGATTGCGCGATACCGCAAGAAGTCGCTTCGGTTTTTAGGTCGATAACTCGCCAGCTAGGTGCTGTTGCGTTATTGGCCCGCTGGGTAAGAGTTAGATGTTGATAGCGGCCTTCAATGCAGTTATTCAAGGATTCTAGTGATGGCGTTGCTGAGCCAAGAATGACTGGGATATCTTCCCGTTGCGCGCGAATAACTGCCAGATCTCGCGCGGAGTATTTGAAGCCATCCTGTTGCTTATAGGATGAATCATGCTCTTCATCCAGAATGATAAGACCAAGATCGTCAAAGCCAGTAAAAATTGCAGATCTTGTGCCTAAAATAATTTTGGCTTCACCCGTTTTGGCCTTTATCCAAGCTTCTAAGCGTTGTTTGTCAGTCATGCCAGAATGAAGGGTCACTATGGGCGTATTAAAACGGTCAGTGAAACGTTTTTCAGTTTGTGGGGTAAGACTGATTTCAGGAATAAGTACCAAGGCCTGTCGGTTGTAACGCAGAACTTTTTCGATGGCCTGAAGGTAAATTTCGGTTTTGCCACTGCCAGTCACACCTTCTATTAGGTTACAGCTAAAACCATGCAGTTCGATTGCATCCATCGCAACCTGTTGTTGCGGATCAAGGGTTAAATTTTCCTGTTGCAGTAATTCATCACTTGAGGGCTGCGGCTCGTGCTGGGCTAAAAAAGATTCGATCAGTCCCTTTGCTTCAACCTGATTGCGAATGGTGGCTGAAAACAAGCCGGTTAAATCACTTTCAGGTACGGCGGAAGTTTTATCTTTAAGAAACTGCAAGAGTGCCTTTTGACGCGGCGCGCGATCCAGTGATTCAGTCTCTGCGGACAATCCCAGTTCAGAAATCATCCAATGTTTCACAGCGGGTAATTCAGTGATTTCTCCTTTGCGAAGCAGGGCGGGTAAGGCTGTAAACAAAGCCTCGCCAATGGGATATTGGTAATAATTGGCTGCCCAGATAAACAGCTTTAATAGGTCGGGAGAAAGAATGGGTGATAAATCTAAAATATCATTAATGGGCTTTAATTTTTCAAGGGCAATATCACTACTGTCTGTGACCTCGATAATAAGGGCGACGAGCGTCCTGCGGCCAAATTCAATAGCCACACGAGATCCGGGCAAAGGAAGGTCGCCATCTAGCTCTTTTAGTAGATTTTCTGGAAAAATATAGTCAAAAGTTCGGCGCAGAGGGGTTGGAACTGCAACTCGTAGTATTATTGGGCCAGTTTGTGGCATATCTTTAAAGAATTCCTTTTGTCTTACGCCTAATATCTGCTAGAATCCGCGCTCATTAAAAAGCTTGCCGTGCTTTGCAGGTTTATGTTGTTAGTACTCATGTGCTATAGCATAACAGGTTGAGGTGGCGGTTTGCAGATTGGAGTAAGAGATGAAGACTGATATACACCCAGCTTATAACGAAATGACAGCTACCTGTAGTTGCGGCAACGTAATTAAAGTAGGTTCAACACGCTCAGAAAGCATTCATATTGATGTTTGTTCTTCTTGCCATCCGTTTTATACGGGTAAGCAGAAAGTGGCTGATACCGGTGGTCGTATTGATCGATTTAATAAGCGTTTTGGCGGTAGTAAGAAGTAACTCTTCGTACTTCAATGCTAAGATTGTCTAAAAATGCCGCTGGTTTTACCATCGGCATTTTTTATTGGTTAAAAATTAAGTAATCGACGGTTTTATTGTATTCCTGTCAGAGGTTACAATAACTTACAATCACTCGATTAAATGGAGACTTGAGTGCGAGCAATACAACTCTTTCTAAAAGCTATACTGATACTGGCGATTGCCTTTATTGGCGCTCTATTCGCTTTCCATAACAACCAATTGTTAACAGTCGACTTTATCTACTTTACCGGCCCTAATATTAGTTTGGGACTCTGGTTAATGGCGTTTTTGATGCTGGGAGCACTATTAGGCATTGCTGTTAGCAGCCTTATGTTGGGCAGCTATAAACGAAAACTTGGTCGTGCTAATAGAGAGGCTAAAAACCTATGACATCATCTGAACCCCGCATTATCGTAGCCTTGGATTACGATAACTCAAATTCAGCGCTTAGCCTTGCTGATCAGCTAAATCCTAATCAGTGCCGCCTAAAAGTAGGTAAAGAATTATTTGTTGCTGCCGGCCCCCAATTAGTCAAATCCCTTTCAGATCGTGGGTTTGATGTGTTTCTCGATTTAAAATTCCATGATATTCCCAACACAGTTGCCAAAGCTGTTTCGGCTGCGGCGGACCTAGGTGTTTGGATGACTAATGTACATGCTTCTGGCGGCACTCGCATGATGACTAAAGCACGAGAAGCGGTAGAAAATCACGGCGGTGATATGTTGTTGATTGCAGTCACTGTGCTTACCAGTATGGATGACAGTGATTTACAGCAGGTTGGGGTTAACTCAGTCGCCGGTGATCAGGTGCTAGCATTAGCCAGCCTAACCAAGCAGGCAGGTCTGGATGGTGTTGTTTGTTCCGCTCAGGAGGCAACTCACCTTAAGCAGCAACTGGGTCAGGATTTTAAGCTTATAACGCCCGGCATTCGTCTAACGGATAGCGCCTCTGATGATCAGCGACGCATTGTATCGCCGGCACAGGCAATAGAGCAGGGTAGTGATTACTTGGTAATAGGGCGACCTATTACTCTGGCTGAAAACCCCATGCAGATGTTACAGAAAATAAATAGCTCACTTTAAAATTTTCTCTTTCGAAGCTGTTCCCTTTTATTTTAATAGGGGCGAAAAAAAACCGACACAGCAGAGTGTCGGTTTTTTTATAATTATCAAAACTGTATTAGTTTTGGTCTAGTTGTGTTTCACCATCTAGTTCAAAGTCAGCAATTCCATCGCCATCAGAATCTGTTTGGTAGACACGGACATAATCAACCAACATACCGTCTGGGAAAGTCGTGGTCTCATCCGGAGGACCAGGCCAAGCTCCACCTACTGCAACATTCAAGATTAAGAAGAATGGATTGCGATAAGTCTCAGCTAGAGCTCCAACCAAGGAAACATCATTACCTGTGTTAACGCCGTCAACCTCAAATATAATGTTATCTTCATCCCATATTAAACTAAACACATGGAATCTATTTGAGAATGTCTCGCCCACATTGGATGCGTTAATTCTATATTCAGCATTGCCGCTGTCATTAATACCTTGAGCTCGTAATGGTTCACTGGGGTCTGGGCCTGTTGAGTTCCAATACATATTATTAACAATCATGCCCTCTTGCGGGGAACCATACTTTGTACCAGCAATGGTATCGAAAATATCAATTTCACCGCTGTAAGGCCAGCCAATCTCACTCCAGTTTGCGCCAAGCATCCAACCCGCAGACCACATACCCTGACCTTTGGCAACAACCGCACGAATATCCACGCGACCATACTTAAACTCAACCTTGTCAATGGAGGTCAGCTTAGAAGAGGTGTATCTGTTGCCAGTCTTCAGAGGAAGATCAATGGGTGGAACATGTTTCTGTGCCTCGATAATTAGTAATCCATCTTCGACGCTTGCATTGTCCTCACGGTAATATTCAAGTTCACCATTACCCCAGCCATTATCGCCATTACCGATATCAAAGCCCCAGTTATCAGTGTTAACCGAATTGCCATCGAACTCATCTGACCATGCTAATGTGTAACCATCATATGCGGTTGGCGCAACAAAGGCCTCTGGATCATTGGGGTCTTCATGAGTAGCTTCCCAGTCAACGGGTACAAATGGGACATTGATACCCGCACAGGTTGCCGCTCGACAATCGTAGTAGGCATTATCGATTCTAAAGGTGGTTGCTTTTGCGTCTTGCGCCTGTATTACTAAGCCAGCTTTGAGGGTTTCAAGATCAAGTATGTTGCCAGAAGGGCCATTGGGTATAAGGCTTTTAACTGGCACAATAACGGTTTGCCATTTGTTTTCTTCGAGCACTTCTACGTATTGGTCACCACCACCGCATGGATAGCCACAGTCTGCTTTGAAGACAATTGAACGATCACCTTCAGTAACTTTAAGGTCGAATTTAATAAAGCCATCATCTTTAGCATCTCTTATATCTATTGAGTTTGAAGAGGAGATAAAGACACCGGCACCAGCAGAGGTGTCTGCGTGAGTGATTTCAAGTACGCTGCCGCGCTCATCATCTTCGACAAAACCCCAGTTAATATTGGGACAGCCAGCAGGAACCGTACAGGCAGCCCAAGCAAGATCCTGATCAAAGGCTTGGATGCCACTATCCCAATCTGTGCCAAGGACGCCATCCTTAAGGATGGTAATTGTTTCACCTTCAGCAGGGGAAACGATAACTGTACGTCTGACGATACTTGAATTTCCTGCAGAATCTACGAATTGATAGTTGACTCGATATTCAGCAGGGAAGTCGGTAGAAAGAACCTCAACATCTTGATATGGTTCTTCGCTGTTCGCACCTGTGTTTTTTTGTTGAAAAGTTATAGTAGCATCATTCGCATTCATTTCTCCGTCGACGTTATCAAGTGCGGTGGCACCGGGATCGGCAAAGTCTGAAAAGAATGCAAGAATCATTGCAGAGTCACCATTCAAACTAATGGTGGGTGGGTCCATATCAACAACATTAACAACGCGATTTAGAGTGGCTTGGTTGTCAGATGAATCTGTTGCAGAATAAGCAATTGTGTAGAGACCAAGCTCGATACCAGTCGAACCACTGGTTACTACATCAACATGCCCATCATATACGTCACGAGCTGTGGCCCCAGGATCAGTGTATAAGGTTCCAAACTTGTGTTCTTCACTATAGCCAATAATAGTGCCCTCTAAGGATTTGAAAACTTTCTGATCATTTTCGAGTGCTGTGTAGTGGATCATATTTGACGAATTTCTAGTTACATCATTGCAGTCATCATTGTATTCATAACAGATATCTTCATGAGGAATGAGCTCGGATCCAGAATCAGTGAGCACAATTGCATCGGCACCAGGATTGTTAAGAGTAATTCTGGGTTCGTAGACATCATAAGATTTTGGCTCAGCGGTGTCTTGATTGCCGCATCCAGTCAAAAGGGCACCAAACACGCCGATAAGGACAAGTTTAGATATTAATCTGTCGTGGGATTTAAGCATTGTTGGTTTCATAACCACCCTCATAGGAAGTAACTAAATACGTTGTTATTAAATAGACTAAATAAATACCAAATTTAC
>Ga0209602_1001038_pt1 | contig 25352 bp, 32 predicted proteins | sample COGITO_mtgs_1205_3_FD_184810 | JGI IMG/M metagenome (GOLD analysis project Ga0209602, IMG submission 184810) | Pelagic marine microbial communities from North Sea - COGITO_mtgs_120524 (SPAdes) (version 2) | ecosystem: Environmental > Aquatic > Marine > Epipelagic ...
TCTCATTATTTAAATAAGGCTGAACTGTTACAGCACCGCTAGAATCAAATGCTAAGAGCTTCTGAGCGCGAACAGCCTTCACAGGTATGGTCATGTTACTATCAGTATCACTAGGATCCTGGCGCAATGCCCGATCAACCCGTTCTGATATCTGCTGCGTCATAACTACGTTTGCGTCCAGCTGGTCATTCAAGGCAGATGCCAATAAATCACCGGCAGTCGTAAAGTCAGTAGTACGCGCCAGGGGCAAATCGCCAATAATCGTCAAGTAATCGGCAGCAACCAAGGCAGTACCGCTGCCCGCACCCGTAAGTGTTACTGATCCTGTACCATTAGCATTAACCGAAACAGTGTAATCAGTAGTGATAGTCAACAGGGTCGCATTCTTGTATACTGCGATATCGGCTGCTGCTAGAATATTGAACGTAAACGCAAACGGCCCCAGCCCAGTGTTACCTGTGAACTGAACCCTCCTGGGTATTGCATCTATAGGGATATCGGCCATCTATAATACTCCTGGTATTAGAACGCTTTTTAGCATATTTAGCGTATTTCTTCCATTAATTATCTGAGTCCGCCGCCAGTCGCAATAATGCTGGAGGGCGGTACAATGTACTCTTGGTTGTTTTCTCGCTTCACTCTGCGCTCCATTCGGCGCAAATACCCTGGATTCTGCATCTCCTGGAGTTGATACCAAACGGCGTAGTCCATTGCAGCTTTTGTCCAAAACAGATTTGCAAACGGAAGGTTTGACTTTAGCAACCTTGTAAGCTCCCCGCCAAGGTCTGCCTCTGACCCAAGCGCCACATCCCTGGCGCTGCCATAAGTATCAACTAGGTCAGAAAGCGTGCCAATAGCAGGGCCAGCGGCGGTTTCTAAAAAGGTTCCGCCATAGCGATTAGCTTGGCCAAACAAAAAGTCGCCATAGATACCCAAGCCACCGCCTTGAAGCATGGCCGCAACAAATGTTTCCATAGTCGGTGGTCTTGGCTCCCGACCCTTCAATATCTCTTTGGCTTGCATTGACAAATAACCGAGCAGCGTGGTGCCTACAATTAAATTCGCAACACCGCCATACTCTTTAGCAGCCATTTGACGGCCAAGCACCTTGGTCAACATCGTCACACTGAATGATTTAAACAGCGTCAGATACCCCATCATCTCGCCTGTAAAGGTTCCCCTTTTCTGGCCTTGAGTCAGTATCGCCCTTTCTCTAGCGCCAGGCGTGGGAACCGAAACATCAGCCTCGGTAATATACATAAGATAAATGGCCTGCCTAACATCAGTGTCTTCAATCAGATTAGGCATTAAATATTCACGCCCATCAGGGGCTTTACTTACGGCGGATCGCGCAACATCCCATTTAGCTGCGTCAATATTATATCTACTTAGCAGCCTTTGAAGATCGTCAGAAAGATCTGCAAAATCTTTAACGGCGTTGTTTGCCATATCTTTGGCAATTAAGAACGTGGCGCCGCGCTTGTTTGATTCTGTCCATTGAGTTAATAAATTGAGCCTAAAGAATATCTGCAAAGCTTTGGCAAACATCCCAGGTGTATCCTGGCTGCCGTTAAACCTAGACATAAAGTCACCCAGCATTCCATCAAACCCAACACCCATCAGGTCAGCCATTTCTCGCATGTCATTGCCTTGCCTGCCTTTAAACGAAGCTGTAAACGCTTCAGCCCAAGAGTCCAGCATAGATGCGCCCTGGTACTGTCTGTTTGCTGCAAGCGCAGCTATATCCGCCGTAGAGCTAATAGTAGCCCCGCCAAGCTTGGCCATTGTTTCAAGTGCTCTTACGTTTTTGCCGATCTCTGCAAACATATTGCTCATAATGCCTAGTTCTGACTGATACACAGCGCCGGTTAGTTCTCCCATTTCATTGCCAAATTGCTCGTCTAGCTTGTCAAGTTCTTTTTTGTTATCAAGGTATTTGTCCCGATATTGCCGCCTTACTTTCTGAACAATCTTATCGACCATAGCCTCTGGATTGGTTCCCAGCTTCTGCATTAGCGCAGTAGATCGGGCAGAACGGGATATGTCTTGCAGGAATGCGCTGCTTAAAGACCCAATACCAAACTCTTGGTCGTATAGATACCATTGATCTGAGTCTTTAAACTCCAATAGCCTGGACGCGCTTTCTTTTTTAGCAAGGTTTCTCGGACCCGTAAAAGCTCTGCCAACATCCGTGGGCTGATCTTGCATCCTAATACCACTTACCAGTGACGCCCAAACACTACCTAAAAACCTTTCAATGTCATCAGGCTCAACGCCCATCTTTTCATAATCAAGCTTATCCCTAACCCCATCTCGCCAGGCTTTTTCGCCAGCCCTAATCATTTTGCTGCGGTCATGGGACGCTCTCACCACATAGCCTTGTCGCGCCCCAACAAAACCACCAGCTTTATTCAATCTTCGCAATGCTTCTCTTTGGACGTTAAACATGATCTTGGCTGTCTTGTAAGCATCCTCTGTTACGCCAATATCAGCCCTGCCTTTTGGGTTTGCCGTGTTAAAGTTAGACAGGGCTTTGGCAACCTGACGTTCATACTCCCCTTTCATCTTTTCAAATTTAACTTCCAACCCTTCTTTGCGTAATGCCGCAATTAATGCGCCAGCGTATTCGTTGTTCAAAGCCTGCACTCTGGCTCCAACGGCATCGCCAGCACCTTGAAATGGGTAATTGGATCCGACCAAAATGGCTCGTATACCTTCCATCGGACTATAGCCAGCTTCAACAGCCGCCCGTATAACATTGTCTATATCTTTCTCTCGCAAGAAATTAATATACCTGTTCCGGCGCTCCAGCTTTGCTGCCAGCTTTGCCTGGTTGCCAATCATCATGCCTTGCTTGTACAGCTGCTCGTCTAGGGCGCCCAGATCGCCAACAGTTCTTTCATTGGCAGTTATCCGCCTCTTCTGGGATTCAAGCTCTTTAACGATCGCCTTGATATCTTCAAGAGACAATTTGTCGCCAACAGCATCTTTAACTCTTTTTACGCAATCGACCATTAGTCCCTCATTATGCAAGACGCAGCAATCTGCGCGCCGTCATCATAGTCATTTGCATACTGGTCAATTTCATCCAACTCATCCAAGTATGCAGCCTCTTCTGGGGTTATATCTCCAGACGCTCGATAATCATTAATCAAGTCGTCAGCCTCAACAATATCCGAATCCAAAGTCTCAATATCAAAAGTGCTAAAATCTTCATCAGGCATTGCCTTAGTATCCGGGAATCGCTCCTTGTACTTTGCAACTATCGCCTCAACGCCTTGATTCACTTCAGCCGCGGCTTCTATTTCAGCATAGGCTTCTGGATCTTCTCCCAGCATTTTGTTAGTCCGATCAATCCTTTGCTGCGCCATTCTCTTGGCTTTCTCGCCTTTAAGGTCAATCCCGACTTCCTTTGCAGCCTGGTCAAGCGTTAAATCTTTCTGGGCCATGAGCGTGCCAATTCTGGATATCTCGTCGATAGTCAGATCAGCAAACCCGTATTTATTTAGTTCGTCATTGATGGCTTCGCTTTCTCGCAGCCTTCTCTGGCTGTCAATAAACGCCTGGATATCGCCCTCGTATTCTGGCCCAATATCCTTGATATAAACCCGCAAGAAATCATCTAGCCCTTCATCGTCTAGCCTGGTCAATTGATCCAATTGCAACTCAAGATCGGTAAGCCTTGCAGCGTCATCTGGGCTTGCAACGCGATCGCCAGCCCTTAACAAGTCTTCGACAAAGGCAATGGCTTCACCCATATCGTATTGTCTGATGTAGCCTCCCTGCACCAGTCTTTCAGCTAACTGTTCAGGTGTTAATCCTTTATCGCCCGCTCTCCAAAATGGCTTGCCAAACTCACCTTTTAAAGACCCGTATTCTTTTTTGTTTATGCCGGATTCGGCAGACCAAGACTTTTGATTAAGCCCTCCAAATGCAGCTATGACCTTGCCCATCTTAGGCATCTCATCGATCTTAGCTATTTCCTTTTCAATGTCTGTTCGGATCTGTTGTATAGATGTGCCAGCCGGATAAGATTCAGTTGCAGCCAGATACTCTTCGTATATCTTGCCTGTCTCATCTTCTTCCTTCCAGAATGCTCTCCATGCCGCAAGCTCTTTCTGGGCGCCAGGTTTAGTTGAATAGGTAGATTTGCCTCGAACATCAGCATCCAAAGCTTTTAGTAATTCAGGTACGGATTCTTTCTTGATGAACCCCTTCTTCTTTGCCAGCTTCGCCATCTTCTTTAAGTCAACGCCGCCAGCAGGATTGTAAACAACCATGCCTTCTGGGTTTACTCTCTTGGGTTCAGGCTTCTTTTTAACCTCAGCCTCAGCCTCAGCCTTTGCTTGCTTGACTTTTAATTCGTCGCTTGCCTCTTTTACTAGATCGGCAAGGCTTTTGGGTTTCCCTGGTGCTGGCGCAACCGTAGGCGCAACCGCAGGGGTTGGTTCAACAGCCTCTAATTGAACGCCACCTTTAGAAGCAACGTACTCCATCAGCCGCATTGGACGTTTCGGTGTCGGTGTAATAGTTACGCCGATATCAATCTCTTCACCCATTGCGTGCTGCGTAATAGCTAAAGTAGCGGCTTCTTGCTGAGATGTTCTTTCAGCGTTTGATTGCACCCTGGGCTGCGGCTCGCCATCTATACGCTCACCACCAACAGATTTAGGGGCTGGCATGTAATACTTGATTAGTTCTGGATCAAACCTGGCATCAAAGCCTTCAACGGCAACTTCTATATCGCCTTCTGTGGGAAGGTTGCCAGCTTTAGATCGAGCAAATGCACCGGCAACAGTTCCAATCCCGCCACCCAAGAATGTCCCAACGCCTACGTTAAACAAGGCATCGGTCATCGTGTAATCAAGCTGCTGGCTTTTTGACAACAAGTAATAACCAGGCTCAGTAACAACCGATCCAACGAAGCCATTTGCGGCGCCTACCAAAGTTCTTCTGCCAACTTCGCCCAGGCGAGCAATAGCGGCTACCTTTGGGGCTTGTCCGACAAACGGAATAAATGCTGTGGCTAATTCCAATGGGTCAACCATTGCTGCCAGAACGCCTGTACCAAACTGGGCGCCGGTCGATAGCAAGCCTTTTGGGCCATACTCGATCATTGCCATCCTGATCTGTTCGGCTCTTTTATTCTCAGCCAGGATATCTGCTTCGCCCTGAGTCATGGGCAAGTCAAACTTCAACCCTAGATCGCCATACTGTGCGTTTAGATCTTCAGGGGTTCTTAATCTGCCTTCTTCAATGCTTCGCCTGGTTTGTTCAGACATAAAGCTTTGATAGCCTTCTTCGACTTCTGCAAGTCTGCCTCTAATTGTTTCGTACTCAGGAGTATCTGGATTGGCAAATGTTAAAGATCTATTGAGCTGCTTAATGCTCTGGATGCGATCACGTTCGGCAATCGTTACTTGCTTGCGCTGTTCTTCGGTGTATCTGTCCCTGTCAGCTAAAGCCCGCTCTGCTTGAGTAAAGGCTAGGTCGGTCAAAGTTTCGTCAAACCGTCCCGCAAGCGCAGTGGTCAGATCAATCTCGCGCAACTGGGCGCCAAAAGTTCTAAGGTTTCTGCTGTCGTATAGCTTCCTGGTGAGAGGCGCTGGCATTAGAGAAACCCACCAGCTGCAACAATGTCTAACCTTGGCGGGGCATTTAAAAATACGGACAAAGCATTAAACTTCAGCTCGTAATAATTGCCATCTTGAAGCTTGACAGGCAACATATCTCCATTTAGGTTGTAATGCAGAACCGCACCATCTCCAGTTTCATTGTTTAACCAAACGCCATCGCTTGATAGAGACTCAACATCTACCGCCATGTCGATATAGCCAGGTAAATTGGGATCATTCAAAGGCGCCAGGCCAGCCTGTTCTAACCTACTGGGTTCTAAGGCTTCCTCCAGGTGGGACAAGACATAATTAGGATTAGCGTCTCGCGGAACAATTATCATCGCATTGTCTTCAAGCATTACCGTTTCAGGGAACATATCTTCTATAACCATTTCAACAGCCGTTAGCGCTGTTGTATTGGTGTTGTTCATATATCCATAGCCAAGTTTTTTAGCAACATCATAATTCATGTTCAACGTCTTTAACGCCGCATTAGTTATGTCACCCCCTGTAAATGCAGTGGAATACTCTTGCATTGCATCCAAGTACAACATATCGAAGTCTTTTGCCTTGCCAGCTTCAAGCGGCTTTTTAAGCTCGTCCGGAGTAACAGTGCTCAACCCAATAATCCTTTCGGCTAAAACGGGTTTGTCTCCAAGATATCTGCCGCCAACAGCATATTCTGATGCCAGACCAGCCTTGGTTAGATCCTGCAATGCCGTTTCATAGTTCTGCCCATACAAGGACTGCATTGCTCTTAATTCATTTACAACAACGTCAAGCTGCCCATCTTTGGTAGCTTTATCAAGTGCCGCCACCGTATTGTTTGCTTCTGAGGTAGTTAAGAAAGGTGCAGTAAATCCAGGGTTTTTGCCCTCCATATAGTCTTGGTCATCTTGCCGTTTGATAATCGATTCTTGGTCTACAAGCGGTTTAACTTCCAGCTGACCTGTGCGGATATACCAGCCATAAGGATCAGATCTTAACTGGGCATTCATGTTCTTATACAGCTCTTCGCTGGCCTGGAGCATTGCAGCTTTGTTTCTAAAATCAGGATTATCTGTGGTCATTCCCGAGACGGCTGTTCTCTGTGTATTAACATCAGCAGCCAAGTCGGCAACGCTCATATTCTGTAGCGCTGGGAATCTTTCCGCTACAAAGTTTAGCTGGTCAAGATCTTGTTGAAGAGATGGATCCACCCTGCCGTATAGGTCAACATTTTGTTGGATCTCAAGCATGGCTTCTGGAGATATTTGCGCTCCCAACTCAAGGTTAGTCATCGTGTCTTGTATGGTTCTTCTGGTCGTCTTGACCTTAACCTCGAAATTCCTGCGCTCTTGGTTAAGCTGGCTTTCCAACTCCCGCTTTACTGGCGCAATATCCTCTATGGTTAGTCCAGTAATCTTCAAGTTATTAATATAATTTTCTTTGTCTTCCAGCGTCACAAGCTTGCTATAGCGGTATACAGCATTATTCTTTAACATCTTTTCACGGAGGTTTTGCGCTTCTTTTGCTGCCGATACTGGATTGTAGCCATGATCCAAAGCGTATTGCTCGGCCTCTGCTGTCAGTTCTTCTACCCCTTCAGGTGAAAATGAGTCGGATGAAGAGTACAGTTCAGAGTTAATCGCTATCTGGTTTAAGCCCTGGATCGATTCTGCTTTTAATTTCTTAACGGCTTCTTGCTGATGATAGGTTGTGTAGTTTTCTGCATGAATTGCCGAGATTGACAACAGATCGTTCTGCAAGAATGTGGCTCTTTCTACGTCCAAGCTTTCAGCAGACGCCATGAATCCGTCAGTCAAGTCTGCCAAGCTTCCAACAACTTCATCCATCGATACAAGCTCTGGCGATTGCTTGGCTTGGGCAACTATATCGTTGACCTGAATAGAATAAGCAGTCTTTAAGGAATCCGCTTGTATTCTTTGGTAGGCGGCGTTCTGTTCTTCCTCTTCCTTGGTTCGCTTGATCTCACGCTCTTGTATTTCACGATCAACAAACGCAGCCATCTTGCCAATGCTTTCAGAGAACCTGGCTTGTTCGCGCATACCGGCAAAGTCAATCTGCCCAATCCCAGCAGCTTGAACCCTTCCCGCTTCATATCTTGGTAATCTTGCCATCTTTAATCTCTACGTTACTGGCGCTGGTGGCGGTGTTGTTGTTGTCGTTGTCGTTTTTGGTGTTGGTATTTTGGCCGCGAGCTTTAATGCCGATGGGGCTAGAGATGTAGCAGCCGTGAGCATCCCGGATCTATATGCCGCCTTACCAGCAGCTTTGTACTGTTGAGCCTGGTAATTGGCCATTCCTGTCGCAATAATTGCGTTATCTCTGGACTGGTTATAATCCCTGGATCCTTCTCTCATAGCATAATTTTGCAGGTTTAATGCGCTGCCTGACAACGGATCAACACCACCAGCAGCAGCTCGCGCAACCGTGGATGCCAGATTTTCGTTTAACTGACGCAAAACATTAATGCCTTGCTGTTTGTATTGCAGTGCTTGAGCACGGCCCCTAAGCCTTTCTTGTGCAGCTTGAGCGTCATACTGTGCTCGTGCTACGGCGCCGCCCCTCCAAGCCGAATATGCCTGAGTCCCAGCTGCGATATAAGGCGCTGCAACTTTCAAGCCGCCAACGATTGCGGGAATGAATGCAAGTACTTGAGCCATATTAGTTACCTATACTCACTCTATATTCCAACCCAAGCAGCGTTAGCTTCAATGGGACGGACTGCGTTACTGTGATCTGAGAAGTTTGCGAAAACCCAAGCATACCCCTCACCGTTTTTGTTCCTGTAAATTCTGCAACCGGAGCGTCCAGTATACCAGCGCCAAACGCTCTAAAGGCTACCGGCTGGTTATTGACAACCATGTTCTGGCTTTTATAAACCGGAGCGTCTACCTGTACAATTCGTTTCTTCACGCCAAACACTGATCCCGAAGCCAATCTTGGCTCAACCGGCATGGTCTTGATTTCAACATCAAAGTCTATCCCAAACTCCCAGGTGCTATATGTTCGATCAAAGTTTACAGTCGGGCCTGTCTTGGTATTAGGCTCAACAACACCGTCCCCAATAACTTTAACGGGGTTATCAACATTTGGTTGATTCATTGTGCCAGAAGATGCCGATGTACCTGTCACTGCATAGTCAGTGAATACATTATAGTCAAACTTTAAGATATGCCCTTCAACATTTACTCCAATTAAGCCTGGGTCATACTTAACTAAGACATAAACATCAGAAACCACAACCGCAATACTGACAAATGTATAGTGACTTGGATTGGTTACGCCCAGCTCAATTCGGCTTGGCGCAATAACATTCTGATCTGGCAGGATCGAGTACAAAGTAATACTGCTATCATCTTGGTTTAGAATGTAGATCTGGTCCGCTTCATCCGTAGATACCGCTCTGCGCCTTGCCATATCAATCGGCGTTTTGAGAAGGTGCGAGCTGAGTGTGGACAGAGGAAGTGTGCCATATCCGCCCTGCTCTTGGTTGTATTGCATGGAAACAAGCGATTGACCTTGACGCTGAATGAACACGGCTGATCCGCCAATGTTTATAACGGGCAGCCCAGGCTTAGAGCCAATTTGAGTTTGCGGCTTGACCATAAAGGTCGCTGGCGTTACTGGCTGGCTGGCCTCTTGAATAACGACAAACTCACCGCCAGAAGTAAATATCTGTAGATCAGGGCCAGCATTAAGATTGGTGATCTCGTTGAACTCGTTGACGTTGAGGGTGGCTTCAATACCTTCGTCATCCAAGCCATCGCCTTGATCAAAGTCAAAGTATTGAGCAACCTTAGATCCCCAAAGTGTATTTGGACGAAGCGCTGTGCCACCAAAATAAAGCCTCGCCTCATAAAACGATACGGTCCTGGGCCATCCCAATGAGTCTGACCAGCTGGCCTCGTAACCCGTTTCTGCTTGCCAGGAACTGTTGAATATCGACGGCAGGCCAGGGCCATATGCAGGATTGGTTAGTGCTGTTGTATCAAAAAACGGTATCATCACAACGGCATTAACTACCGTGTCGCTAACATACTCAACGATCCTGGCTTGTCCGCCACTAAACGAAGATCCCTGCTTTCTACTGATAATCTCTCCGACACTAGCTGTGCCGAAACGAACAACCTTATATCCAGTCGTTGCATCTGGCGCGGTATCCCAAGTGCCATCAATCGTAATTGTTTTTGTGGAGACGTCATAAGCATGAGCGTGTTTTGATTGCCCACTACCAGTGCCGCTGGTTAGCGTTACATTCATGCCTACAGGTGTATTTAACCCTGTAAAGCTTGTTGCGGCTTTGAGTTGAATAGTGTTGGAGCTACCGCCTTGCGCTGTCCCTGTATCAGTAGTCCCGCCCGATCCAGTAAGAGTAATATTTCCATCCACTGCCGATGGCGTAATCGTAAACGCCGGGTAATGATTGTGGGGGTTAAATGCGTAAGTTGGTATGCTGGTAAGCGGCACATCTTCAAATGTCCAGTTAACATCAGAGTTTCGTATTAACCGTTTTGGGTGCATGTCCTGGTGGACAATGATTAAAGTATCAACGGCCTGAGTGTATTTAAGATCAGGCACCATTGCCGAAGTAATATCGGTAGCCGAGACGCTGACTTGGAATACATCGTTCTTGTAAACCTTAATAAACCCGCCTTGAACGGCAAGCAGATAAGTATCTGTCCTACTAAACTGAAACGGAATTAATTTAAATTCTTCAGCCGTTGGGTTGTCGTATATTTTGCTAATAGTACGCAACCCAGGACGACGAGTAGCGCCACCTTGCGGGTGAATGATTACATTTTTTGCTGATTCTAAACTGTTGGAGTATTGCTCAAGGTCGGTTCTGGCCCGAAGCAAAGGGTCCATCTCGCCAACACTGAAGTTTGTTTGGAATTGCGTATAACGAGCCATGCTACCCTCTTACATATATTAGGGAGTAATCCTCGATAACTTGCGGCGAATTGCCCCTAGAATCCACATTCATCGCTTCTCGGAATAAACCACCACGACCATTCTCGCTTGGTGTCCCGAATGAAAGTGAATTGAAATAGTCAGTCTTACTGATTTGATCGGTCACAACCAATCCCAATTCCGCAGCCAACACTGTACGCAGCAGCCGCACAAAGTACGCGGGCATTCTTTCCTCGGCTACAGACGTTTGATAGTCAATGTAAACCGTTTCAAGATTGGTGTACAACTGGTCGCCAAAGATCTGCCAGCCATAACGGATTGGTAATTGGTTGGTTGACGAATCAGCAAAGAGTGCTCGGACACCAGACAACATATCGCCTGGCAGTTGATAGGAATAGCTAAACTCGTTATCTGGAACGACCGCCAAACGAGCTAACTTAATCTTCTGGTATGACCAGCTCCAGGGATACCTGGAAAGTAAAGAGTCGCGAAGGTTGGGATATAGACTATCACATGCTTGAACAATGTCCGTCCCATCTGCAAATGAACTGATCGGTGCAGCTCCAAGCAGGATTAATGCTTCAGAGCATATCGAAATATCAGTATCACCTAATGCCATACAACGCCTCTCGCTAAATATGGGGCGACCGAAGCCGCCCCGTTTTACTTAGACTGTCAAAGCCGTAGTGATAACACCAGCAGTGTTGGTCGCAGTCAACACTTGACCGCCATCACTGGCATAACAAAGGATAAAATCCCCAGTTGTGATCAAGGCTTCAACGCTGTCAAAATAACCAGAGGCTCTAACAGCAGCTTTGTTATCAGCAGACGATGAAAAAGAATAGACAGCAGGGGAATGGCCGCTTTTAGAAGCGCCAACCGTTGCCCAATTGGTTTGTGAAAATGCCATGAGTCATTTCTCCTTTAGGATTCGGTGCAGTTAACCTGAATGATACCTTCAGAGTCGATCGCTACTGAGGCAGCACTAAACATGGAGCTAACCAAGAACGAGGTTTTCTCTGGAATATAGCTGACTTCAGTTCTCTGAGCCATTGATTCAGCATAACCCATCGCGTCTTTGTGCCATGCGAAACAGTTTCGCAGAGCAGCCGCTTTAGGAATACCGCCTTCATCACGGTTGCCCATAGTGATAAAGTTAAAGCCCATGAATGAGGATACTTCGCCTCGGACTAAAGCTTTCACTGTGTTGAAATCGCTAGAAGTCACTTCCTGGTCGCCCAGCAATGAATCTAACTGACTTGCGTGCATGAGCAAATATCGACCTTCGGCTGGTACGTTGTTTGCATTCATCGCGTTTGCAGTTGCCCGCAATTTTTCGATGTTCATGTTAGTGGTAGCACCACCGACACCCGTTGCAATAGTAGTCCCAGCATTACCGATCATTGCGTCAATGCAAAGCTGGTCAAGACGACGAGCAATTGACTTAGATACAACCTGAACCAGTTCTCGACGCTCATCAAAATTGATGTGTGATTGCTGGAAGATATCGCTGTATTCTGCTGCAATGTAATCCGTCATGCTCGCAGTTACCTGCGCGTAGGTGACGTTTAAAGGGGTGACATCAGTTTGCGGTACGCGAACCGTTGCTACACCTTTGCCGATTTTAGGAAACTTAACCGTGTTGCCCTGTACGTTTGTGCGAGTCCGCATCGTTCCACGAAGAACCGACTCAGCTTGATACGCTTGCTTTACTTCTGACTCGAAGAGAGTAACAAACGCTGTAGTTACATTCTGCGCCATGACAGAACCTCCAATAAAGTGAATTGATTAAACGCTACCGTTAGCCGAAATCGGGCGGTTACTTGTGGAGTCTGTCTCCACCACCAACGGAATCACCGTATAGAAGGGCCGCGAACGCGGTTAGCCATCAAAAACGAATATAACTATATTTTGTGAGAAAACGCAACCGTTAGATTTAATCTACTTTTGCGATGCCATCCACTGCTTTTCAATCTTACCGCGCCAGGCTGAATCAGTGTGCCATCTAGGATCCGCAATTGCAGATTCCAAATCACCCCTGGTCATTTCTGGCGTGCTGGGCGCCGACTGAATCGGGATGTTCTCGTTCGTAATAGCCTGGTGATACTTCAAAAACGCATTGATTGAATCTGCGCTGTTGAGGCTATTCGACATAGCTTCTCGCTCATTGTTAGATAACGGAGCTTTAATCAACAATCTTTCAGCCATTTGGATCTTTTCTTGAGCGCGCTCACCAAGCTTGTTCATCTCTTCCTGGTGATTGACCGTCATCTCTTCTTGGCCTTCTTGAGCTGTGCTCAACACTGCCTGGGCTAATTCTTCAAACGCTTGTTGACTGATACCATTGTCCTTGGCCCAGTCTTTGTATATGCCCATTACATCATCTTCAGCATATAGACCGGCATTCTCTAACGAGGACAGATCGTATTCTTCAGGCGCTTTGTGCTTACCCTGCTTGAACTGTTTCTCCAGCTCGGCATAAGACTTGGCTAGTTTCTCAACATCAGGGCCGTCATCGTCCCAGAATTTTTCGGGATAATAGTCTGGCCGCTCCAGGGCTGGCTCATCTGAATCTGCTTCTTGGCCTACCGGCGCATCCGAATCATCGTGCAACGGGATCGGTGCCTCTTGGCTTGCTTCTGCTTCTTCCGAGACAGATAAATTTAATAAAGATTCTTGTGCTTCTGTGTTGTCTTCTTGTGCTGCGTTATCCATTTTCGCTCCTTACTATTCGCTTCTCGATCATTCTTACAATCTCCGCCATGCCAGTTCTGACATAGCCAAAACTAGAATCCTCTCCTGGATTCCAGCTCGGCTGCTCAATTGTAATCCCTCGAAGATGGCTCAATACCTTCTGGCCTTCTTCACTTTTAAAGACACGCCCGTACAGAATATCCATGTCATCTGCCTTTGGTGCCTCATAAAAAGCCTCGTTTAACCCTTCCCATCCATCGCTCATTGAATCGCTTCCTCTATTGCGCCCCCATCATCTACTTGCTGCGGCTCTGCCGCTGCCTGTTGCATCATCATCATTTGTTGCATCATCATCATTTGCTCCTCTTCAGTAGTCAAAAGATTCTGGTCAATACCAAGTCGCTCCGCAATAAACTGCAATACCCTCGGTACAGAGATTACAGCCTGGCCTTCTGGCCCCATTTGATTGGCAATCTGCATATACTGCACGACATCATTGACCTCTTGCAATTTTTGCGTTTGCGCCAGCGGAGATACAGGTACAACCTTAACCTCAACACCGTTTACCTTTAGCGGCAAGTCAATCAAGCCCTGCTGATCCATGACAAACAATGCCCTGGTAACAATAGGAACCATCGTTTCAGTAATCAATCGGCCAAAGGCAGACCCAAGATTCGATGCAAGCTCTCTGGTCCTTTCTGCAATCTCAGTTGCCGACCTGGCGCTCATGTTATCTGGCGGCAGGGTATCATCCATCATGATCTTCTTAATGTTCATGCGAAGATCGTTGACCACAATCTGACTCGTATTGAAGTCCCCAGCCCTGGGTAATGGCGCCAATGAAGCACCTTGTGGGCCACCGTTTCTTGCAACGGCAATCACCGCACCTGGCTGGATCTTAATGTTCTGTGGATTCAATACACCATCGTCTGCCGCAGTGTATACGCCAGCAATCGCTAGAGATGCGTTCTTTAAAACCAGCTCTAAAGTTTTGTTCAGCGTCTTAATATCACTGATCGCAGTAACAAGCGGGCCTCGCCCATATACTTCACCGGCAACCTTCAAATACCTGGAAACAATAAATGGGCTTGATCGCATTTCACGATACACCAGCTCTTGCCTTTTGGTAGTCCACAAGACATGATAATGATATCGACCAGTTTCGTTATCGAAGATTACAGCATCAGTCAGATCCAGTTCTTTCTCTGGAGATCTGGTCATTGCCTCTTCAAGCTCAACGGTCATTTGAGCGTCCGGAAACTCCCGCATTATCGCCTCAGCCTTTACTCGCAGCTTGCGATAAATGTTAGATACATTGCCGTGGCTACCTTCTTCAATAGCAACAAGATACTGCGGGATAGCAGTAAATCTAATCGGCGTGGCTTCATCGCCAGGCGTAATCATCATCACACCAGTACCGACCGCCATGTCCAGCAGGAACTCACCCATAGCCAGGTCAAAGTTAGACTGACGCAACGCGTCAAACATTCTGACATTGTAGTTATCTAGGATGGTTTGGGCTTGCGCCGCTTGCTCTTGAGGGATTCCAGTGCCAGCTTCGAGTCTGCACCACTGCTTGTATGGTGGAAATAAACCCGCCTGGAGGCGATTAGCGAATCGTTGCGTTGCATGAACCGCTGTCGAGTCAAAGACCCGCGACATTTTCGACTGTCCAGGAACTCTGCCCTCGTAATACCCATCATACAAATTGCGCTGTGGTAGCGCGTACTCGTAACAATCCTCGTAAATGGATCGCCACAAATCTTTTCGAGCCTGGGCTTTTGCCTCTCGCTCCATCAAATCGTTTACGTTTAGTCTAGGCATCTCTTCTCGCCTTTAATCGTTTGCTCATTGCAGCAGCTTTGCTCTTAGCATCCGCTTTAGATGATGCGCCCCATGCTCGCAATGACAATAGCAGCCTGGTGGGCTGTCCCTTTTCGTCACGTTCAGGTCCAGAGTTGCCAGCCATCCTTGCTAGAAAGCTGGCTCGTCTGGGATTATCGCCAGATTTTACTGGCGGCTTTAGATCACCCCCTTGCTTTCGTTCAAAATGCTTCCTGCCAGCTTCGTTCAATCCGCCTTTAGGGTTCTGGTAGCGCTTGGCAACCATGTTATCGACCTATACGAACATTGGCAGTGCCGCTAGTGTATTCACCTGCTTTGAAACCAACACGGTATGCAACCGTTGGGCCTGGATCAAATCCGTATGTCTCAATGTTAGTTGTGAAAGTATCCACATCACGCCAGGTCACGCCAAGATCCAGACTGCGCTGGGCGGTAATCGTGCCAACCCATGTTCCCTCAATCGAGAAGTTAAACGCATCGTCAGTATAAAGGCCATCGCTGAAAGTATTAGCGGCGCTCAATGCGGCCTCGACCAGTCCAGCGTCTCTGCTCAAAATTGTCATTTTAATCTCCTAATATTTATTAGCGTGCGGCGAGCCAGGACTAAGGGGAAGAGGAGCGAGAGCGCCCCAGCCCACCGCACTTCAACCACCAGTGCCTAGCGTAGCCTGCCTTTGCTCTATCTGGCTTTGAACTCGACTAGGCGATAGCAGCATACGCAAGCCACCAGTGCGCCGAGATCTTTTACGCGCTGAAATTTGTTCTTGCAGAGATTGCTCGGCAGCTTCGGCTCTCGCCTCGGCCCTTTCTTGGGCGGCAATCAGTTTTGGGTCAGGCTTAGGAGCCTTTGGTGTTTTAAATAACCCGCTCATTCGGTAATCCTCGTCATCAGATAATAGTCAGCCCCTTCAGGGCCAAAGTACCGCATCACCGATTCTACCTTAAAACCAAGCCTTTTGGCGAATTTATATGCTATCTCATTTTCGCATCTAACCGTAATCTGCAATCGCAATACACCGAACTCTGCGACAATACCATCAATAATATGCCTGGCACCACGCAACACCGCTATCGCATTCTTCTCAATGCCCTCGCCTGGGATCATCCACATCTCGAAATTGGTAGACCATAAAGGTCTTACGCCGAAGATGGCAGTAGGTCTACCTTGGCAGATGAACGTCCAGGAGAACCCAGGCATTGCATTATCGATAACGTACTCGTAATAGTTCGGTATGTTTTCAACATACTCAACCTCAAACGGCTTTAGTTCGATAGAGTACACATGCTTAGGGTTGAACGGCACAAGTATCTGGTCGTTCGACATCCTAATGGTAGGCAGTTGCATCATCAGAATATGGCGAAGTCAGTATTAGCCGTATAGGTTTGACCAGAGGATTGGTGGTTGCCTCGGCGCAATCGTCGTTGTTCGCCGCCGCCCAGCATCAGATACCCAAACGCATCCCCAACGTGCGAGTGATCGTTCTTGACCGGCGTATCTTTGAATCGCTCTTGACCCGCGCCCAGGCTTTGCCGTTTAAAAAAGTAACCGCCGGATAAGCTTTTACGCAAGCGTAAGCATTTCTTGTCAACCATCAGTGCAGGTTTGCCAGATATCAGCCGAGTCATTGGCGATGCACCAGCCTCCCGCCGTACCTGGAACGCATTGCTATCAGTCGGCTGCGCCTTGAACCCTATTGATCTTAGGTGGTCAAAGGCCGTCACCTCATAGATCTCGTCTCGCTTATTACCCGCCGGATCACCCCAGATTAAGATCTCATGCTTACTGTATTTCTCAGCAATCTTGCCCAATAATTCTTGACCAAAACGCTCCAGCCCCATGTCAAACGTCACCAGCTCCTCCAGTATACGCCAGGCGCCACCAGCAGTTCGTTGACCAAAAACAGCAGCCGGAGTCAAACCAAAATCTACACCAATCTGGATCGAGTAATACGGATCAGCCTCCAGATCCGCACTCATCATTTCATCATCATACTCAGGCCATACTGGCCGTCCTTCCTGGACAAAGGTATACATACCCTGGGCGTAGCACCGGATCCAGTCGGCATTCTTCCCACCCAATAACTGCTGGTAATAACCAGGCGGCAGGTTGTTCCGGTTCTCGGCATTAGGATTAACCATCCACCATTTACCACCAGAAAAAATAAATCCATTCGCCTCTGGGTTCTCAGGCAAATCGTCCTTGGTAACGGGCAATACACCACCAGGCTGGCGATGAAACGTCCACGGAAAGTCACCCTTGATCGGTTCTTTCTCAGACAGCGTATGCCACCAGTGGTCATTGTCCGGCGGGTTCGTATCCATCCATATCCCGTACCAGGTCGGCCCGCCATCAGCCTTCGTTGGGTATCGGCCCACGCGGTGAGTCAGTCCATCAACCACAGCTTTTGGCAGCTCCCGCGCCTCATTGCACCAGGCACCCGTAATCTCCAGCGATAACAGCTTTCGAACAGACTGCGGCGTATCCAGTGCCAAAAATATTACCTCACAATCAATCCCCGCAGCGTCACCGCGAGCTGGCAGCTTCAGATGGTGCGTGATTGGCGGTTGCCAACGCATCCCGCCCCAGGTCGATTCAGGGAATAATTCTTGCCAGGTCTTGATCGTCGTGGTTCGCAGCTCCGGATAAGTGTTCCGAACGATCACAAACCGCGTATAACGTATTCCATCACGCGGCGATGGCTTCTGCCGCACCGCTCGCAACATAATCTCAGCAGCGCAACCATACGACTTACCAGAACCAACCGGCCCCATCAGCCCACGGACAAACGAATCATCGTTTACAAAGTCCCAAACGGTCGGTGAGTTCGAAAAATCTAAATCAAGACTCGGTAGATTGCTCATCTAGCTCCTCGTTGTACTGCGTGTACCCAGGCGATAATGCCTGATCCGGCCCGCGCATGTTAATCCCCACAATGGATGGACGCTCCTCGTCCTTCTCGGTATCCAACATCCCAGCAGCTTTAGCCAGGACGCGCAACACCGCAACCTTATCATGCAATTCAATCGTGATATCAGCACCCCGCACGCTGATCTTCTTGATCGCGCGCAAGGCATGCTCCGGTATATCCTCGATAGGCTTCACAGTCCCATCCAAGTTAACAATATCGGTAATATTCGTCGTACCCAAGGCAATTAATTCCTGGGCCACAGCCTCTTTGTGCTGGTGCAAGGTCTCTGATCGACCGATTCTCTTCTGGACATGGCGAACGCCACCGAATCTGCCCAGAGGCGGGCGTTGATCACTGCCACTGTCGGCGTCTTTTCCACCACTGTTGCCTGTCTTTTTTGGCATATTCCCTTCTCAGATCCCTGATAGTCGGAATCTTTCTTGCCGTGTGGTCAATAAAACCAGGGTCACGCGGGGCACTGAAAACCAGAACCCCACCCTTGTATCCAAAATCACCCGCGTTTTTCATCAGGCATTACGTCTCCATATTTCGGTTGAGCTGCCAACCAGTCCAAGTAGTCGGCGCCAAGGTATCGAACGGATCCACATAGTTTGCGGTAGGGTGGCCCTTTTTTAGCGTGGCGCCAATAGCGAAAAGTCGCCTCGGCGATATTAGAATGAGAAGACAGTTCCTTCTCGGAATAGTAGGCGTGAATTTGAAGCTCGGGAGCGATGCGCATATTTTATCTCCATGAAAGGTTGTCAATATTATTTGGAGATCACCTGTTTTTTTCATCTAGCCATTCTCTGTACCGCAAACCGCAATAATAACAATGATTATCACGGTTTGTCGTTACATCGGTATCCTTGATACGGCATTGATGCGTCCAATACTCGGTGATCACAAAGCCTTTGGCAATGTCTCTGACAATGGTCATCAGCTTGTACACGCCAGGCCAGATCCTAGAAAGGGATTTCATCGTCAAAGCCTTCGGCTGGGGCATCGGCTGGAGCGGCAGTAAGGCCGCGAGTACCATCATCCTCAAACAATGACAACCAGATCTCACCTTCTTGGTTCGGAATAGGCAAAGACTCCAGCTTAACCCTGACCTTACCATCTCGCTCAAAGGCAACACCATGCTTGAGCCATACAGGCTTGTCCCGTCCTGGGACTTGTTTGGCTTGACTGACGTTATATCGTTTCATGTGAAACACTCCTCTTAGTTAGTGGACTTGCACTATGGCATGAAAATGCGATATCGGCAACCTTTTCATGAAAAACTGGAAAATACTGTTGTGAGGGGCAGCAGCGACGACGCAGGGGGGGTGGGGGCAAGGGGTGGGTCGCGCGCGCGGGCGTGGGTGCGCGTGTGCGCGCGGGCGCAGGCGTGTGGGCGGGTGCGCGTGCGTGTGGGCGGGCGTGCGCGTGGGGGTGGCATGTCTGCCTGTTGCGCCCAGGTGGCTCACATGACCCGATCCCATGCCCTCAACATGCCCTCAGAGGCTCTCAGGTTGGATCTGAGCGCTTTTTGATGCCAGCTAATAGCGACCTAGCCATAGGGTTCGGAACGCGCCTCAGAGAAGCTTTAACGATCTCCTCGAAGTATGCCACCGACCGAGGCCAGTCCTGTCGTTTCTCACGGCACTTGGCCGCTTGCTTGCCCAGCAGGTGCCGCCATTCAGCCTCAAGCAGTCCATGACTGATCCAGGTTGACATCATCGCTTGATCACGCTCACTGATTGTCCTGTGCTGTCCAAGAGTGTCAGCAGTTCGAAGAAAGTGATTACAGTAAACTTTAACCATGATCTTAAAGTCCTCGTTATACCCCGTTAGTGTCTCGTTATGTGCAATGTCAGAAGTTGCAGGTCGCGCAACCTCAGAAGTTGCACCTGGCGCTTCAGAAGTTGCACCTGGTCCTGATTCACCTGCAACCCTAGAAGTTGCACCTGCAACCCCAGAGATTGCACCTGATTCTTCGCTCAATGCGATTTGATGGGCGGCTGTTTGGGTGCTGTATGCCTCCTCCTCCGTGGTCACATCGGGGTCGTATATGACCTTGACGGAGCTGGTTTTCTGATCCTTGTACCGTTTCTTTGCATACACCCAGTACCCAAGATCCTTCAAGATTGTCAGCTGTTTGTTGACAGCCTGGCGCGATATGCCCAGGTCAGCCGCTAGCCGGTCCTGACTGACAAAGGTTACGCCGTTCCTGTCGACATACGAGCACAGCGCAGCGAGCACGTGGAGCGCCCTGGTGCGGTTTATGCGCTTATCCATCACAGCGTTAAACGGCAAGATCGAATACTTCCTAAGATCTTTTGGTTTGATGTCATCCGGTCTCACGGCAGCCACCGCTGCCGGAGCAGTGCATTCGCGTCCGCCCGGACCCTCAGCTTGGCGTATGACTGCGACCCGCCGACGACGACCTGGCCCAGCTTGTCTATGCCATCCAGCACGCCCCTGGTAATCATCTGTTCGACCATGTTGCGGGTGTGCCAGTTCGGCAGCCCTACAACCCGCGCCATCTCATTCAAGGTGAACAGCCCCGACTGCCCGAGGTCACTACCCAGCAGCGCCGCCTTAACTTTTTGGTATTCAGCCTCGCGCTGAATCAGTGCCGTGATCGTGTTGGCGTGCTCGGCCTTTTTCTGTTTCCCGCTCATTGTTTCCCCTCACCAATTCAATCTGATTTCGACCCTCGCCAGGTCTCCGTATCGTTTCTCGGCGCTGATCATGTGTACCTGCTGGTCGTCGAGGTACGCCGCTTCGTTCATCCCATCAAGGCAAATCTTGATCACGTTGTCGACATCGGGCCTGGTCGGCATGATATCGCCTCGAGCAGCTGCCGCCTGTTGCGCTTTCGGCCACGACTTCGGGATGCCATAAACCGCAATAATATCAACCTGGACGTTTACCTCAATCGGCTCGCTGATTACCTCCCGCGCAGCCGCCGCAATCAGCCGCTCATACTGCAATGTCGATGACGGCGTGAATACCCGACCCCTGGCAAACCTGGGCCGACCCTTCGCCTTTGGCTGACCTGGTATGACGATCAGAGCCTCAGGCATTACGGTTAATCCAGTCGCTGACACTGCCCTGGTTTGCGGGTTCCTGCCCTAGTCCCTGGCGCAATAAATCGACCACCACGGCGGCCTTTGATTGCTCCCTGGCGACCGATTGCGCTTCGATTTCGGCCAATAGATCACTGGGACACCGAAAAAAAAGCGGTTTTAACTCATTGTTTTTGTTAGCCTTTTGGTGTTTCATTAAATTATTTTCACTTTTTTTGGATTTAGGGGTTGACTCTAAGCGATATCGGACTTAAATTCAATACCGGAATCAATTAAACACACACACGGAGCAGCACATGACAACAGCAAGACTTTACAACGCAGCCAAGGCCCAGCAGGTAGACGGTAAGAAAATGATCCTTGAATTATCTGACGGCCAGCGCTTCAACGTCAAAGGCACCCGCGAAGCAAACAAGCTTTGCGCCGAGTTAAACGCCAAGCCCTGGAATTTCTAGGGCTTCACTCAACCACCAAATCAAATCAAACCAGGAGCGACACACATGGCAACAATCACCAAGAAAGCAGCAAACCGAATTAACGAACTTTTATCAGACGTCAGCCTTTACAAGACACTCGGCAACATGAGCTCAGGAGATAGCAGCGGCGATTATTACCGCCATGCTTACAGAGAAGGTACCGCGATTCGCGCCCTGTTCGTGGAGTTCGGGATCGAGACAGGCGCTCTGAGTTACTTCACAGAGGAGTGCATCGAACGCCTGAAGATGAAGGCCGATGCAGCATTTCAGGCAAGACTTGATGCAGAATACGCCGCACTGTAAGCCTAACCCACTGACGAGGCCCCGTGACAGGGGCCGAAACGCCGCAAGGCGTCTGGGAAGTCAAACACAAACCAGGAGCGAGACACATGAAAACAGATGTTTACCAGGAAGTAACCAACCAGGTCGTCGAGATGATGGAGACAGCCGGCGCCAATTGGATCAAGCCCTTCGAAGCGCTGGCGGGCGGTATGCCAATGAATGCAACGACTGGCAACGAGTACCGAGGAATCAATGTGCTATTGCTGGCAATGGCTGGCGGTCAGCATTGGGCCAGCTTCAAGCAATGGCAGACGAAAGGCGCCCAGGTTCGCAAGGGCGAGAAAGGAACGCGCATTGTGTTCTTCAAGATGCTAGAACGCGAGAACGCCAAGGGCGGCACCGATAAGTTTCCGATGATCCGCTATTCAACCGTATTCAGCGCCGACCAGGTCGACGGATGGGACGCACCAGCAGCCCCAGAGCGCCCCGTCTCAGCCGTTGAGGCCATCGCAGCCGCCGATGCCTGGGTTGAGGCTACCGGCGCCGAGGTACGATTCAACGACCACGGCCGATGCTTTTACTCACCAGGCCAGGACTTTATCAGCATGTCTCAGCCGTCAAGCTTTACCGCAACGCCTACCAGCACACAGAGCGAACTGTACTATGCGACTTTGCTTCATGAGCTGACGCACTGGACCGGCTCAGAGCACCGCCTGGCGCGCACCAAGGGCAAGCGCTTTGGCGATGATGCCTACGCAATGGAGGAATTAGTCGCCGAGCTTGGCGCCGCTATGCAATGCGTAATGCTTGGCGTCACCAATGAACCACGCGAGGATCACGCGCACTACCTCAACGGATGGCTTACAGCCTTGAAAGGTGACAAGCGCCTAATATTCACCGCCGCAGCCGAAGCCCAGAAAGCTTGCGACTTCATCAAAAACCTACAGCAGAGCGCGGCAGCAGCCGCGTAACGCAACCCTAAACCAAACCAGGAGCACTAACCATGAGCGATCAATTAAAACTTATTCTCAGCTACCGCAAGAACGAAGGAACAGAGCGCAAGCCTGTTTGGGGCGAATGGAATTGGGATTCCTATTCTCCGATCGACAGCGTCGACGGCATTGTCACAATCACCCAGAAATACAACTGGGAGCGCGAAGTTTACCGGGACTTAGATTGGAAGCTAGAGGCCGGTTACCTGGCCCCTAATGGTAAGACCACCCAGGCTGAGATCGTTTATCAACCCTGCTGATGAGATCCAGTGGTACGGATCGAAACGCCGTGAGGCGTCCAGGAAACCAACAGAGGAGTGAGACCAATGTTCGAGACAGAAACCTACCGTATCCCGCACTTTGCCATCGTGGCGCTACTGTATGACGATTACAGCGGCATTCAAGACGATGACGAGGCATTCGTCGACAACCTGCAATCCTGGCTTGACGAAGAGCATGGCGCGGGCCAGTGGCATATTGGGGATGTATCCGAGCCTTACCATGGCCGCGCTGATTTTGAGCGCATCCTGGGAGAGATCTGCAACGTCAGCATCGAGGTGCGAATATGAATAACTTGCAGAAGATCGCCACCGCAGCCGCGGTGATCGTCGCCGCAGTTGCGGTGTTATGGATCGGATCGGAAGATTACGAGCACCAGGTCGCAGAGCACGCGCGATATATTCAGGATGTGTGCGCCGGATATCATCCCGACTACCTGGGCGCAAAACCAAATTGCCAGGAGGTAAACCGATAATTTTTGGCCTGACCTTTCTAGTGTGTTAAAGCCGGCCTGAACAGGAAAGTATAACTGACACCGAGCGGATGCAAGGCCGCACCAACTTAAACCAGAGGAGCGAAAACGATGGCGAAGCTATCACCAAATGGATACCTGAGCGGGTCAATCATGCCCGCCTACATGGGCGCCAGCCCGTACCAATCCCCGCACGAAGTGCTGGACCAATGCCGCGCAGCTCGCGCCGGCGGAGAACTGCCAGAGCTGGACAGCTTGCAGATCGACATAGGCAACGTAACGGAAAACGTGATTTTAAATCGTGGTCTTCGAATGATTGGCTTGCAGGATTATGATTGGTACAACTACCAGCTCGACGGCACAGACGCAGCCAAGAAGCACCCAGCGCTGGACTTGTGGTACAGCGACGACGGACTATTGTATTGCAACGAACCGCTGACAATCCGGACTGACCAGAGCGCGGGCATTGTTGTGATGAACGACAGTGGCGAGGTCACGCTTACGGGGTTAGGCGTGCTCGAAGCAAAGTTTACAACGGTGTTCGAAAAGCCCGACGACCCGCCCTTATATCGAGGACCGATACAGCTGCAAGCTGGCATGATGTGCCATGATGCGCGCTGGGGTATCTTGATCACCTGCTACGGCGCCCGCAAGATTGTCATTCATGTATTCGAGCCACACGGCGCGACCCAGGCGAGGATCACCCAGGCGTGCCACGAATTCGAAAAGCACATGAGCGAAGGCACTTACCCAGCGCCGACAACCCTGGAGCAAGTCCACCGCGTTTACAGCAAACCAGAGGACGATACCATCGAGCTGCGCGAGGATGCCATCGCAGCCGTCGATAGTTATATCGGCGCAAAGCTGGTGCTCAAGAAATACCAGGAGCAGCTCGAACAAAGCAGCCTGGCGCTAATGGGTATGCTTGGCAATTCAACCAAGGCTGAGCTGCGCGACGATACCGGAAGGCTAATCAAGGTCAACTGGCCGGTCAGGCATAGCAAAGCCAAACCCGCCAAGCAATGCCCCAACTGTAACCACGAACTGGAACCGGCAAAGCCAGAGAGCAGCGCCCGTCAGAAATCAATCACAATAAAAGAGGTAATCGAACAATGAGCAAACTACCAACACTCGCGCCACAGAACATGACCGAAGCAATGGAATTTTCCAAGATGATCAGCCAGTCCGGCATGGTGCCAGGCGCATACAAAGGCAAACCGCAGGATGTGCTAGTCGCTATCCAGTGGGGATATGAACTAGGACTGCAACCGCTGCAAGCCCTGCAAAATATCGCGGTCATCAATGGCAAGCCCAGCGTATACGGTGACGCAGCCCTGGCGCTGGTCAAGAACGACCCCCGCTGCGCTGGCGTTAAAGAATGGATCGACGGCGAGGGCGACAACAAAGTCGCGCATTGCCTGGTCAAGCGCCGCTACTCCGAAGAGATGGAGGAGACAGAGCGAACCTTCAGCGTGGCCGATGCGAAGAAGGCCAGGTTATGGGGTAAGCAAGGACCGTGGACAAACTACGCCGAGCGAATGCTGGCAATGAGGGCGCGAGGCTTTGCACTGCGGGACGCATTCCCAGATGCACTGAAGGGAGTGATCACAGCCGAGGAGGCGCAAGACTACCCAGTCGACAAAGGCGAAGCCAGGGATATAACGCCTAGTGTTACGCATGCGAATCCGCTGGACAGTTTGCCGCCACCACCGCCAGCCGATGACTACGCCGAATATGAATCCACAGCGATCGAGGTCGCAGCGGAAGTCATACCGGAATCCGTACCGGAAAGCCCACCGG
>Ga0209602_1001063_pt1 | contig 25133 bp, 23 predicted proteins | sample COGITO_mtgs_1205_3_FD_184810 | JGI IMG/M metagenome (GOLD analysis project Ga0209602, IMG submission 184810) | Pelagic marine microbial communities from North Sea - COGITO_mtgs_120524 (SPAdes) (version 2) | ecosystem: Environmental > Aquatic > Marine > Epipelagic ...
ATGGCTAAAAGACCGCTATTCACCCAAGGCTATTTTTAAGCAGCTGAAAAATGATTTGCCCGACCTATTAGAAAAATTACCTCAGGTACCGCCTATGCTATTTCAGGCATTGGAAAACCTGCAAACCCCAAAAAATGAGCAATCCTCGACACCGACACCGCCCGTCAAATCCCGTACAATGCATTCCGCGGGCGCAGTGATTGCTGGTCTTGGTTTGGGGTTATTGGCCACCCAATGGCTGACGGCCATGGGCCCAACTTTGATTATTGGCTCGGCTATTACCGCCTGCGGTGCCCTTTTGATGTTATTTAAGTAAGCGGATCTTCTGGCATCACCTCTTTACATCACCTCTACGACTGCCATAATGACGCCATTAATAAGCAATAATGACTTTGGAGACTTAGCTTGACTAGTTTTCTCGACAAAATAACTTGGGATAGCAACGGGCTTGTTCCGGCGATCGCACAGGACCATGAATCCGGTAGAATCCTGATGATGGCTTGGATGAACGCTGAATCGCTAAGCCTTACCGTAGAAGAAAACCGCGCTATTTACTGGTCGCGTTCACGACAAAAGTTGTGGCGAAAAGGTGAGGAATCTGGACATGTTCAGCATATCAAAGAGATTAGACTTGACTGCGATAGCGATGTGATTATTTTAACCGTGGATCAGGTGGGTGGTATCGCCTGCCATACCGGTAGAGAATCCTGCTTTTATTTTGTTCTAGAAAACGAAGAATGGAAAGCGGTTGACCCAGTATTAAAGAATCAAAAGGATATCTATTCATGAGTGATGCGATATTAAAACAGCTCGCTGAGGTACTCGAACAACGCAAACAGTCTTCTGCGGACGACTCCTATGTGGCGAGTCTTCACCAAAAAGGGCTGAATAAGATTCTGGAAAAGGTCGGCGAAGAATCTATTGAAACCATCTTGGCGGCACGAGATTCCGAGCAGACTGGCGATAACAGTAAAGTTATTTATGAAACTGCTGACCTATGGTTTCACAGCCTAGTCATGCTGTCGCATCTGGATATTGAAGTCGATGAGGTTCTACAGGAACTTGAAAGGCGTTTTGGCCTGTCGGGTCTTGAAGAAAAAGCTAACAGATAAAGGGTAAACATTATGGGATTTGGCTGGCAGGAATTAATCATTGTATTGGTGATTGTGGCGCTTATTTTTGGTACTAAAAAGTTACGCAATATTGGTTCGGATCTCGGCGGTGCGGTTAAGGGGTTTAAAGACTCTGTGAACGATGCCAAAGATGACGATAAAAAAGATAGTTAACAGGTAACCCCACTAGATATTTATGTTTGATATCGGTTTTCTTGAACTATTGGTGGTAGCCCTTATTACATTAGTTGTAATGGGCCCTGAGCGCCTACCTGAGGCGATTAGAGCGATCAGCCTATGGATAGGTCGCCTGAAGCAATTATTAGCTAAAACACGCCAAGACATCGAAAATGAAGTAGGTATGGATGATATCCGTCATCAGCTGCATAACGAGCAGGTGCTCAAAGATTTGGGCGAATCAAAAGATCAGCTTGAACAGTCACTAGAAAGCCACAAAACAGGTCAACCCTGAAATGACTGATTCACAGGCTTCCGTTAAACAGCCATTGATGGCGCACCTCTTAGAGCTACGCAACCGTCTGTTGCGGGTTTTTCTTGTGGTGCTTGTGGTTTTCGCTGTTCTATTTCCCTTTAGCGAATCGCTCTATTTGTATATATCAGAACCATTAAGAGATTTTTTACCTAGCACATCGACCATGATTGCTACCGAAATTACCTCGCCTTTTTTAACTCCATTTAAACTGGCATTGGTATCCGCAATGTTTTTAAGCATGCCCTATATTCTTTATCAGCTATGGGCCTTTGTAGCGCCGGCGCTCTACAAACAAGAAAAGAAAATTGCCCTACCGCTATTTTGTGCCAGTGTGATTTTATTTTATACCGGCATGGCCTTTGCCTATTACCTGGTATTCCCGCTGGTGTTCTTATTTTTTACCAGCGTAGCACCTGAAGGCATCAGTGTGATGCCGGATATCCGCGCCTATTTGGATTTTGTTTTGAAATTGTTTATGGCCTTTGGCCTGAGTTTTCAAATACCTATTGCCGTGGTCATTTTATCTTGGTTGGGAACAGTCAACCCCGATAAGCTTGCCACAAAGAGACCCTATGTTTTCGTACTCTGTTTTGTTGCGGGCATGCTGCTAACGCCCCCAGATATTATTTCTCAGGCACTTTTAGCCATACCAATGTGGCTTTTATTTGAAGTGGGTATCTTATTCGGACGGCTGGTTAGCAACAAAGCTTAAAGAAAGGGAATTCACACAGTGACGCGTATTCTTGGGAGTAAATTGTTCGCCCTCAAATACATGCCCTAGATGGCCATCACAGTTAGCACATAGAATCTCAACCCGCCGACCATCAGCATCAACTTCTCGTCTTACCGCACCCGCAATCTCATCATCAAAACTCGGCCAACCACAGCCCGATGAAAACTTGCTGTCTGAGCGATATAACGGCGTATTACAGCGTTTACACAAATAGGTACCACTGCCATGGTGATCGTTATATTCGCCGGTAAACGGCATTTCCGTACCCTTGTACTGGATAATTCGCTGCTCTTCTGGGGTTAACTGATTATATTTATCTGTCACTGCTCTAACCTTTTAAAAGAATTTTATTAAGCTGTATCTCAAGATTCAGCTGTTTTACAGGATAACGTACAGCAAACCATAGCTCATCCAACACTGCCTGAAGTCTTTCTAAGTTTAGATTGGGCTCTATACCCAAACTTTCCCTCTGCTGCTTACTAAAAATACGCAGGTAATCAAATTGTGGGTGACCCAAACCCGCATATTCCCAATCAATGATGCTGATGCCCTGTTGGTTATGGATGATATTTTCAGGAATTAAATCATGATGACAGAGGACGGGTTGCCAATCAGCGCTATCGATTTGTTGGGCTAAATCTAAGATTTGCTGGACTGCCGGCTGACCTAAATACTCGCCAGAAATCTGTGAACAGTAGATTTGGCAGTATTTTTTATAATTAAAGCGCTTTAAATTGGGCAGTTTTGTTGTCTGAATAGCTTTAATAGCCTGAAAAATTTGCTGTCTAATCGCCGGCTGTGAAATACCATCTACATCTTTAGTTTCACCATCAATGTATTCACTCACTAAATACTGTGAATTGGCAAAATAATAGTTTGGCGCAACAGCGATAGAGGCTATTTTTTTTAAGATAGTGATTTCATTATCACGATTAATCCCTAGCTGAACGGCTTGGGGATTATTGATTCTAAGTACCGCACGCTCAGAGCCCGCTTCGACAAGATAACTGGTATTAGTCAGTCCGCCCTCAAGTTGCGAAACAATCTGAGGCTTAGATTGAAATGGCGCCTGCCACTGGCGCCACTCAATGATAGTTTGCTCAGCTAGAGAGCTGTTGTTGCTCGAGATAGGCTTTTCTCCAGGCCAGATAACCAATCACCGCAAGCACCAAATAGAGCGCAAATAAGCCCGCTGTCTGATAGAGCTCGCGATCGATATACAAAAAGATGGAAACCGAATCTATAACAATCCAATACAACCAATTCTCAATGACCTTGCGCGCCACCATATAGGTGGTTATTACACTGCCCCAGGTGGTAAAGGAATCAATATAAGGCATTCTGGCATCGGTGTTTTGCGATAATAAATAGCCCGATACTGCCGATAAAACCACCACTAAGCCAATGGCGGATAGATGATTTTTGACTCCCCAACCGCTGAGCATAATACCTTCTGAGCTATTGCCACCTCGCTGCCACTGGTACCAACCATAAACTGCCATCACCATATAATAAGCATTGAGCGCGGATTCCATATACAGGCTAACATCGCCAAATATCCATATGTAGATGCCAGTACTGATAAAGGCGCAGTACCAACAAAGACTATTCTCGCGCATGGCAAACAATAAATACGCAACACCTAAGACCACCGCAATGGTTTCTAACCCAAGCCATTCAAACATTATTTAAGTGCCTCGTATCCGGGAATGACTTTCATAACATAAACAGCCATATTAAATTCCTTATAGCAGTCGGCAATGGTTTTTTGTACCGCTTGCATAGCATGATCATACTCACCCTGAACCACTGTGCTAGTGGGGAATGTGGTAATTTTTAGATGGTCAAATTGGTTAATACGTTCAATAAAACCATCAATGGGAGGAATAAATTCCTCCCGATTAGGGTACATACTGACGTCAATTGTTACTTGCATATTCGGTTCCCTAAAAATTAAATCGGTTTAGAAATCCGCTCGAAGCGATAAACCAATAACTTTTGGCGCACCAAGTTGTTGATAGGATTGTTCATCAAAACCTTCACCCGATCGAGGATCGGCATCCCACCCAGAGAATCCACGCACACCATAGTCTTTATCAGTGGCATTATTGATATAAGCAGTTACTTGATAGCCATTGGCTTGATAGGCTAGTCTCGCATTAACGAGCTTATAGGCTTGGGATTGAAAATTATGAGAATCGGAATAATAAAACTTGTCCTTGCCTTCTATCTCTATGGTTGCTGTTAGCTTTTCGCTTAGATCATATTGCACCGAGGTGGTGAAACTATACTCTGGGGCATGAGCCACTTCACGGCCTTTTAGATTAAATACATTAGTTTTAGGCTTAGATTCCTCTGATTCGGAATTAGAGACATCATGTTCAGTGATTTTGGTTTTTAGCAAACCCAAGCTTGAAGCAATACGCAAATTATCCTGCAGCTGCAAAGTTATTTCCCACTCAATACCATAGCTGTAACCTTTACCTGCATTGGCAATATATTCTATCCATTTATTTTGGCTTTTATCATAGGTTGAGGACTTAAGTTGCAAATCTTTACGGTCAGCATAGAAAGCGGTAAAACTGCTCGAAAATAAACCGGTTGGGGAATAATGCTTAGCACCTAATTCATAGTTCCACTGATATTCAGTATCAAATTGGCGATAATTCTCAGATGGCAAATCTTCCTCAGAATTAAAACCACCCGCCTTATAGCCTCTCGTTAAACTAGCAAACAATAAGTTCTCAGTATCAGTAGTTAATTCCAGCGCTAACTTACCACCCACTAGGTTTTCATCATTTTTGCCATTTATTTGGTTACTATCAGAATAATCAGATTGCCACTTTTCATAACGCAGACCTGAGGTTAGTACTATGTTTTCCTGAATTACAGTACTGGTTTGAGCAAATAAAGATGATGATGAAGTTTTATATTGGCTATTAAACAGCGAGGCATAGGTATAATCTCTAGCAAGATCAATTATAGAATTTTGATAATAAACACCCATCAACCAATCACTGCCTACAATTTGCCCCTGAGGCCCAGAAATCCATCGAATTTCGGCAGAATCACGCGCAATATCCCGAACATAGTTATCAAAGGCTTGATAACCTGGCTGGAATGCAGGATCTGTCCAATCCTCATCATAACCATACTCGGTGTCAGTACGGTTAGTGGTTAAAATACTCTTAAAACTAACTGCATCAGATATCGTCCAGTCACTATTAACTGCCAATGCAGTCGTGTTCTGACGATCATGCCCGGGCTCATCAGACAAAGTATTGCGGTTTTCATCCAGAGAAAATGCGTCATAGCCGTTATCAATATCCAAATGCAGTGCCGTAAAATCAACGGTTAAATTATCAGCCGCCAAATAACGTAGCTTTAACCTAGATGTCAATTCATCGATATTGTTGGTATCTTTTCGATCTAATGTGGTGTTACTAATAAAACCATCAGATAGGGTTTTACCGGCAGCTACTCTATACAACCATTGGTCGTTCAGTGCACCACCAATAGCTGTTTCTAGATTTCTGCCCCGATAGCTAGTCATCGAGGTTTTTGCATAGCCTTTTGATTCAGAACTGGGATCCGCGGTTTTAAGATTAATAACACCTGCTAATGCATTAGCGCCAAATCTTGTACCCTGAGATCCGCGCAGCACCTCAACCTGATTTATATCAAGCAATGTTGCCGCTCCACCAAAACCAGTAAAGTCGATACCATCTACATAGGTGCCCACCGAGGGATTTAACGGATCAACAAATTGGCTGCGTTCGCCAATGCCACGAATCTGGAAATAGCGCCCCCTGGACGCACCAGCCGCAAAGTTAACATTGGGCGCTAAGGCCAATATTTGCTCTAAGTGGTTGCTATTTCGCTGACTAATAACTTCAGCATCAATCACCGAAATACTGGTTGGAATATTCTTTAACAGTCCTTCTCTAAAATCAGAATTGACGATAATTTCTTGGATATTTTTATCGGCATAAGTACTAGCCGAAAATACAGCAGAAAATACCGCAGAAAATAAAAATAATATGCGTGAGTTTTGTAACAAAGATTTCATGGTTGAGCCTCAATAACAGTTGGTTAAGGAGACCCGGAATCAAAAGACGAGGTGGAGGGCTAACTAAATTCCTATTCCTACGCCGGCATAATCCGGATCAGGTTCAAAGGGTGCTTCTCAGGTTTTTTTAAAACCGCCCCTTAGGCAAGATTGATTCTAGCATTACGTAAGTATAGCTTGCAATAGAATGCTGTTTTATTGGTTTTGTTTAGCAGATATAGCCTAATACTAAAGTATTAGTACCTATAGGTTATACAAATTGATTATAAATTATACTAAATTAAAGATATGTGGCTTCTAAATCGTTTCAACTAATTATTTAGTTTGCTCAGATTGAAACCAATAATGTAAAAAGAAAAGGGATAAAAGTATGGATACCTTTAACAATGGATCGCCATCTCAGTCAATAGTGAATAGAATTGAAGTCGAAGATCCTATGATGGACCAAGCAGTCAATCAATTAGAAAAGGCATTTGAACTAGGACTAGCAGGTTTAAGAGATTACTTAAATCAACTAGCCCCAGAAGACAGAGAAAAGGTTATATCGACCATTAGAGACAATGTTAATCGCTCTCAAGGTCTTTCATAACCCATCCGATAACCTTTTTTTGCTGGTTGGGTCGGAGTGATTTAAATTGATCGTATACTCTTGCCACTGCATCGCTTTCTTCTCGAACCTCATTGGATTCTTGATAAAGCGATTCAGGGGTTACATTAAAGAAACCAGCAATCCTAATAACGGACTCACGACGTGGCTCCTTAGTTTTTTCATTTAGGATTCGGTTTATTGTTGGCTGCGGGACACAACAACCTCTCGATAATCCACTCTGGGATACTCCGTGTTCACGCATTAGTCTAGCCAATCGCTGACTTATATCTGTTTTACTCATAGATTCATTCCCTTAACTTTCCATAATATTATATACATACCATTTAAAACACCACATCTGAGAGTGGCAATTTCCATTTAAATTTATTATTGAATATCACTATCCTACTGACCATTAACCTATTTTCGACTTGATGCTAGCAATTAAGTCGTCCACCACAGGGGGGTCGGCAAGCGTTGAGATGTCACCCAACTCATCTATTTCGCCCGCCGCTAATTTCCTCAAAATTCGTCGCATAATTTTTCCAGAGCGCGTTTTAGGCAATGCGTCTGTCCAGTGAATTTCATCAGGCTTGGCAATAGGGCCAATTTCAGAGGCACATAGACCGCTCAATTCCATTTTCAAATCATCCGTTGGGCAAATGTTGTTCATCAATGTGACAAAACAGAAAACACCCTGCCCCTTAATAGAATGAGGAAAGCCAACTACTGCTGCTTCAGCCACTGCTTCATGCAAAACTAGAGCGCTTTCAATTTCGGCGGTACCCAGTCGATGCCCGGATACATTTAACACATCATCTACACGACCGGTAATCCAAAAATAACCATCCTTATCTCTTCTAGCGCCATCACCTGTAAGATAATAATTTGGGTAATCTTTAAAATAGGTATCAATACAACGCTGGTGATTATTAAATACTGACCTTATTTGGCTGGGCCATGATCGCTTAATCATGAGTAGGCCTTCACCTTCACCCTGTATTTCATTGCCGTCGGTATCGAGTAGAACAGGTTCAACACCAAAGAAAGGAAGCGTCGCTGAGCCAGGCTTCATGGCCATAGCCCCAGGTAATGGCGTGAGCATGTGAGCACCGGTTTCAGTCTGCCACCAGGTGTCCACTATGGGACATTTTTTCTCACCTACAACACGGTAATACCATTCCCATGCCTCTGGGTTTATGGGCTCACCCACAGTACCTAATAACTTTAATGAACTGCGCGAGGTTTGCTCAACAAATTGATTGCCCGCTCCCATTAGGGCGCGAATGGCAGTTGGCGCCGTATAAAATTGGTTAACCCTATGTTTATCAATTACCTGCCAGAATCTAGAGGCATCAGGATAGGTAGGTACACCCTCAAACATAAGAGTTGTCCCCCCATTACATAGAGGCCCATAGAGTATATAACTATGTCCGGTAATCCAGCCTACGTCAGCTGTACACCAGTAGACATCGCCGGGCTTATAATCGAATGTATACTTATGCGTCATGGCTGTCATCAGAAGATAGCCAGCAGTAGTATGCACAACACCCTTAGGTTTGCCCGTTGATCCAGAGGTATAAAGAATAAATAAAGGATCTTCGGAATCCATCCACTCAGGATCACAGTCAGCCGAAATGTTTTCTATCGCTTGAATGTAGTCAATATCTCGGGATTCACTCCAATCAATAGACGCGCCTGTTCTTTTAACTACAACACAGTGGCGAACATCGGGGCAGTTCTCAATGGCCTTATCGGCATTCTGTTTTAGAGGTATTTTTTTTCCGCCGCGAACAGCCTCATCCGCTGTGATAACCACATGACAATCACAATCCAGAATTCGATCCTTGAGCGCTTCCGGCGAAAAGCCACCAAAGACTACCGAGTGAATTGCACCAATTCGGGCACAGGCCAACATGGCATAGGCAGCCTCAGGAATCATAGGCATGTAAATACAAACCCGATCTCCCTTCTTTACTCCAAGGTCACGTAATAAATTGCCAAACTTAGAAACCTGCTTATGTAGCTCAGCATAGGTAATTTCAATATGATCAGTAGGGTCATCGGCTTCCCAAATAATAGCCGTTTGATCTGCATGACTTTCAAGGTGTCGATCAATACAGTTGACCGTGACATTTAATTTTCCGCCCACAAACCACGCAGCTTCAGCTTTTGAAAAATCCGCAGAATTCAACGTTTCCCATGGCTTCTCCCAGGTTAGAAATTGGTCCGATTGTTGCGCCCAAAAATCATTTGGATTGTCCAATGATTGTTGATACAACACCTGATAACGGTCCGCATCAATCCAGGCATCACCAGACCATTTTTCAGGAACTGGGTAAACCGCTTCATTAGACATTAAATACACCTACCATTGAAAATACTCCATCTCTTGAGTTTATTTACTTTAATGACTCAGAACAACCAAATGCTTGATTTTTAACGAAAACTAAACAGAATTGAATCAAATACATTAGTATTAACCACAATTAATTACCTATTAAATAACTTTATAGCATTCTTTAAAACAATCCTTATTTAAAATTCTAGCCGTTGTATTTTTTTTGCACACTTATACCAGCCGCTAATATATGTAGCATAACCTGATAGGTGGCTTGGGACGAGAAACTTAATCGATCAAGGGAATTAACCCTTACTATCTGTAACTTCAATGTTGATAATCTAGACAGCCGACTCATTTCAGGTGCCAAACAGATGACGGGTGCATTATTCAATTTTGCCAATTCAGCAACTTCAATAATTTCCTTAGTTTCGCCCGTTTGAGAGATTAAAAAATAGAGATCCCCCACAGCGTAATTAGAGGCAACCATACGCTGCATAATTAGATCAACGGGATAGCAAGCAGATAAGCCCGACTGTAAGAACTTACATTCTGCATCCCTGGCCGTTGCAGAGGAACCACCTAGCCCAACAATAAATATTCTTTTTGCGCGAATCAGCGCGTCTACTGCTAACTGTATTTGCTGATAGCTCACTGATTGTTTAAAAGCCATTAAATTGGCAATCGTATTGTTAATGATTTTAGTGGTGTATTTTCCGGTGTCGTCTTCAGGCTTTACCGGATGAACTGTTTCCCAGATACCACTGACCGCTGCTTTGGCTAACTTAAGCTTAAAATCTGGAAACCCTGTCGTATCAAAACGCTTACAAAAGCGATTGACACTGGGCTCACTGACACCTGAATTTTTAGCTAAAACAGCAATACTTTTTTGGGTTGCCGCCTCAGGATCAGCAAGAATATTTTGAGCGATTTTTTTTTCAGTTTTGTTTAAATGGGATAGTGCTGAACGCATCTCGCAAATGAGGTTTAATTCGCTTGACCAGGCTGCCACTTTATTCATTTGACTCATACTTATTCCTTTAAGTGATATTGGACTCTGTTATACTCTAGATCCAAAAAATACTGATAAGACCACATCCATTGGTTATCAATTTTTTGATGCAATTAACTCAAAAATTCCCAAAAGAGCCTCTAAATTAACTAAATCGGTACTCTTTTTGTAATTATAAGCAAAAAATACGCTTATCAATTGATTAAAATGCCCCGAAAAATTATAATTTTTGTAATTTTACTACAAAGCAAGGTTTCCCTCTTATGTTCAAAATAGCCATTAATGGTTTTGGCCGCATTGGTCGCAATATTGTCAGAGCTTATTACGAGCGTCCTGAACTTCATGACAAACTGCAAATTGTCGCAGTTAATGATTTAGGTAACGTAGATATCAGCGCCCATCTTCTTCAGTTTGATTCAGTGCATGGCCGTTTCAACCAGCAGGTTGAAATTGGTGAAAATAAAATGACTGTAAATGGCGATGAAATTAAATGGTTCTGTGAACGCGATCCTGCCAACTTACCCTGGGGTGACCTTGGAGTTGATGTGGTTCTCGAATGTACTGGCGTGTTCACTAAAAGAGATAAGGCAGCGCTGCACATTGCAGGCGGTGCTAAGAAAGTAATTATCTCTGCACCAGGTTCTGGTGTTGATGCTACTGTTGTTCACGGTATTAACCACGATCAGCTTACGTCTGCTCATGAAATCATTTCTAATGCTTCATGTACGACAAACTGTCTAGCGCCGCTTGTGGCTCCTCTTCAGGCAGCTATGGGCATTGAGTCAGGTTATATGACTACTGTTCACGCATATACTAATGATCAACAACTGAGTGATGTTTATCATTCCGATGTGTATCGAGCGCGTTCGGCGACTCAATCAATGATTCCTACTAAAACGGGTGCTGCTGTTGCTATTGCTGATGTTATTCCTGAATTAGCTGGCAAGCTCGATGGAATGGCTGTTCGGGTACCAACAATTAATGTATCACTGGTTGATTTAGTGTTTAACGCAGGTCGCGAAACCTCGGTTGAAGAAGTCAATCAGGTACTTAAAACTGCAGCTGAAGGCGAACTGGGCAAAGTACTAAGCTACTGCGACCAACCGCTCGTTTCTGCTGACTTTAATCATATCGCTTACTCTAGCAACTTTGATTCTCTGCAGACTCGAGTGAATGGTTCTATGGTTAAGGTGATGGCTTGGTATGATAACGAATGGGGTTTCTCAAACCGCATGCTTGATAATAGCCTTGTACTCCTAAACGCGGAATAATTTATATATGCCAAGAAGAACCAAAATCCTTGCTACATTAGGGCCTGGAAGCAGTGATGATACTAACCTGACTAATCTTATTCAGGCAGGTGTTAATGTTTTCCGGTTAAACTTTTCTCATGGTAGTGCTGAAGAGCATACCGAGCGTGCACATACCATTAGACGTATTGCAAAGTCACTGAACACACCTGTTGGCATCTTATGTGACATGCAGGGACCAAAAATCCGTATCGGCAGTTTCACTGACGACGCGAAAATTGATCTCGCTGTAGGTGATATTTTCAGCCTTGATAGCAATATGGATAAAGAAGCAGGACATCAGGGTGCAGTCTATATCGAACAGGAACTACTGGAAGATATGAATGCTGGAGATGTTTTATTGCTAGATGATGGTCGAATGACCTTTGACATCCTAGAAAAAACATCCACGTTAGCACGCTGTAAGGTAGTTCAGGGTGGTGTATTATCTAGTAAAAAAGGGGTTAATAAGTTTGGTGGCGGTTTATCCGCTGATGCCTTAACACCTAAAGATAAAGCCGATATAAAAACAGCTGCTGCTTTAAATACTGATTATTTAGCCATTTCCTTTGTGCGTGCCGCAGCTGATGTTGAACTGACCAGAAAGCTTCTTAAGGACGCTGGCAGCTCGGCTCATATTATCGCTAAGGTTGAACGCGCTGAAGCTATTACCGATGAGTTTTTGCCAGGTATTATTGAGGCTTCTGATGGCGTTATGGTTGCACGTGGCGATTTGGGTGTAGAAATTGGTGATGCCAATCTTGTTGCTGTTCAAAAGCAATTGATTGAAGCTGCCATGGCTGCTAACAAGGTGGTTATAACGGCAACTCAGATGATGGAATCTATGATCAGTGCGCCAACACCGACTCGCGCTGAAGTATTTGATGTGGCCAATGCTGTTTTAGATGGCACTGACGCTGTGATGCTTTCTGCTGAAACTGCGGTGGGTAGCTATCCTGTTGAAACAGTAACTGCTATGGCTAGAGTAATTGAAGGCGCTGAAAAGCACCCTCTGACTCAGCGCTCTAGTCATAGAATTGATGAAACATTCGAAAGAATTGATGAGTCTCTTGCATTTTCAGCTATGTATGCTGCCAACCACCTTAAGGGTGTTAAAGCGGTTATCTGCATGACAGAAACTGGGTATACACCTCTGCTAATGTCACGAATTACTTCTTCATTGCCCATTTATGCCTTTGCTGAAAAGGCGGGTACCTGTGAAATCACTGCGCTCTACAAAGGTGTTGTACCAGTGCCTTTTGAAACATCAACACTGAATCCTTCAGATATTAATCATCTAGCTGTTGAGAAACTGCGTGAATATGATGCTATTTCTGATGGTGATTTAGTGCTTATCACTAAGGGTGATTTTGTGAATGTTCAAGGTGGTACTAATACGCTCAAGATTGTTCGCGTTGGCGACGAAATACGTTAGATAAAAAAAGCCCTCGGTTTTTCTGACCGAGGGCTTTATATTTCTTTTTTAACATTTCCTGCTTTACTATTCTTTCTGCCTTTCTTTTGTATTTATATTGCCCAAAACACGGTGGCTGACACCTGAGTCTGCTGAAGAATCGCTCTAATTGGCAATTCTTCTACATTATTACCTGCATTCGCCTGATCTAGTACCTTCTTCTTGTTTTGACCACTGATATGCACAATGAGGCGCTCAGTGTTTAAAAGGCGTGGTAGAGTCATGCTAATACGCTCATGAGGGGCTTCTGTTGGTGTTACGGCAATACAGCTTCTTCCGGAATCAAGTGCCAATCCAGCGGATAGGGCATCAGCGCCAGGAAACAATGATGCAGTATGGCCATCGTCACCCATACCCAAAATAACCACGGTAAACTGATCATACTTTGATAATTCTGCTTCAAGTTCGGCTTCACCTGAGACTGCGGTTTCGGCTGAATTCTTTAGAGATAAGAATTTTGCACAATGGGCTTCATTGATTAATAAATTTTCTTTAACCAGCTTTTCGTTACTATCCTTGTGATCAGCGTTAACCCAACGCTCATCAGCCAATGTTACTGTGACCTTTGACCAATCCAAGACCTGCTGAGACAGCTGATGAAAGAAGCCCATTGGCGTTCTGCCACCTGACAAAACCAGGGAACCTTGCCCTTGCTTTTGAATGGACTGTCTAAGGCGATCACTGACTTCATCAGCAAGTGACATATCCAGTGCAGAGGTATTTTCGAATTGTTTTAGTTCCACAATATTTTCCTATTAAAATCTTTTCGTATTAAAATCTTTTTCTATTAAATAGAAATCTGTTTAAACCAAATACCAGCTGCGACCATCCTTTTCAATCAAAGATTCCGACTTGGCGGGACCCCATGATCCAGCACTATAAGATTTTGTACCCACTTTTTTATCATCCCATGCCTGCAGAAGGTCATCACACCACTGCCATGAGGCTTCAACTTCATCACGGCTTACAAAGAGCCACTGATCACCATTTAAAACTTCCAGCAGTAATCGTTCGTAGGCATCGACGATTCTGCCGTCTTCATTTGGATCGAGAAAATCGAGGTTTAACGTTCGTTTTTCTAAACTAGAACGCTCTTTCATACATTGCTTCTTAGACAGCATCTCTAGCTGAATACCCTCATTGGGCTGAAGACGAATAACCAGACGGTTGTTTGCTTCTGAATCATCTTCAGAAAAAATTGCATGAGGATTTTCTTTGTAGGTAATCACAATCTGAGTGACTTTTTCTTTCATACGCTTACCGGTTCGAAGATAGAACGGTACGCCGGCCCAGCGCCAATTATCAACAAAGACTTTAAGTGCAACAAAGGTTTCGGTATTACTGCTGTCTTCGGCAGCACCCTCTTCTTCCATGTAGCCAACCACCGGATCACCTGAGATAGAGCCCGCTGAGTACTGACCGCGGACCGCTTGATCGGCTACGTTATCTTGATTAATCGGGGTCATAGCACGCAAAAGTTTAACTTTTTCAGCGCGAATTTCATCAGCTTCAACTTTATTAGGTGGCTCCATAGCAACCATGCTAAGTAGCTGCAATAGGTGGTTTTGCACCATATCACGCAACTGACCCACACCATCATAGTAGGTCCAACGGCCTTCAATACCTACAGTTTCTGCCGCTGTTATTTGAATATGATCAATACAGCTATTATCCCACTGTGAATGGATAAGGCGGTTAGCAAAACGTAGAGCAAGAAGATTTTGCACGGTTTCTTTGCCTAGGTAGTGATCGATGCGGTAAATGCTGCTTTCAGAGAAAAATTCTCCAACCGTATCATTTACTTCTTTAGAGCTTTTTAGATCATGGCCAATAGGCTTCTCTAAAACAATACGCGACTTTGAGTCGATGCAATTTGCTTCATCTAAATGTTTGCAAATAATTCCGAACATACTGGGCGGTGTTGCCATGTAGAAAATAAGCGTACGGCTGTCGTCCGACCATTCACGCAAGGCATTGAATTGCTCTTTCTCAGAAAATTCAATGCGGATATATTCGATGCGTTTTTTAAACCTAGACCAAATCTTGTCATCCCAGTCTTTGCCGAGATTAGTTTTAAGTGTTTCACCCATTTGCTCGACAAAATCCACAGTCTCTAGCTCTTGACGTGCAACTGCAGCGATGCGAGTGTCATCACTTAGAAGATCGGCTTTATCTAATTGATAGAGCGCAGGAAAGAGTTTTCGACGCGAAAGATCGCCTCGCGCCCCAAATAAAACTAAATCAATTTTGCTACTACTCATCATATACCTCGGTAATCTAGTACCACTTATATTCTTTTACTTATTACACCAATGCCGCTGCTTCTTTTGCTAACTTTTCAATCTCTGACCAGCGTTTTTCTCTAATGTCTTTTGGCTTAGCAATCCATGATCCGCCCACACATAATACATTGGGTAGAGTCAGGTAATCCATTGCATTACCGAGACCAATGCCACCCGTAGGGCAGAATTTAATATTGGGAAACGGTCCAGCCATGGCTTTCATCACTGGCGCACCACCGGCGGCCTCTGCGGGAAAGAATTTAAAGTCTTTCAGACCGTATTCCATACCACGCATTAATTCGCTTACAGTAGAGATGCCCGGCAAAAAAGGAACTGATGACTTTGCACCAACATTAAGTAAATTGTCCGTAGCACCTGGCGAGATCATAAACTGACAGCCTAGGTCTTCAGATAACTTGATTTGCTCAACACTGCAAACTGTGCCGGTGCCAACAATAGCTTCAGGTACATGTTTAATAATCTGACGAATACCTTCTACGGCTGCTTCTGTGCGCAATGTAACCTCTAATACTTTTAGGCCACCTGCTACCAATGCTTCAGCTAATGGTACTGCGTCTTCTACTTGATCCAGTGTGATTACTGGGATAACTGGATTTCCCGCTAACATTTTTTGCACCTGTAACTCCTTAACTTTGTTTCAGTTTTTTGGCCGCACCCAGTAGCCCAAGATTTTCTCTAACTACAATATAAATGGGAATCGGCTTTAAATAACTTACGAAGCGACCTTTTTCTTCAAATTTGTGACGAAAATCGCTATTAATAAAAAAATCTATAAATTTTGGCACTACACCACCAGCAATATAAATACCGCCTTTGGCACCGTAGGTCAGCGCTAAATTACCTGATGCGCTGCCCATGCCCGAACAAAACATATTCAATGCCTGAAGGGCTAATTCATCGTTACCCTGCTCAGCTGCAGCAGCAACCTCTGCGGGTGTTTCGTAGTCTCGTTCAATATTGTTAATGGTACAAAGTGATCTGTAGATATTAAAAATACCCTTGCCTGAAAGCAGTCGTTCCAGAGACACTCGCCCGTACTCTTCTCGCAATACGCCGACTACTGCCGCCATACGATCTGTAGTAGGAGGATAATCCGCATGACCACCCTCGGAGTCAATGACCTTATAACCATTATCTAGAGGAACTAGACCGGCAACACCCAGTCCTGTTCCTGCGCCAATTATACCAATGGGCTTATCAGCCACTGGCTCACCGCCGCCTACTTGAACTACATCATTACTAGTAAGCTCAGTAATACCGTGGGCTACAGCCTCAAAATCATTAATTACATGCAGGTTTTGACAGCCTAGTAACTTTTTTAATTCTGCTTTTGTGAAATGCCAATGACTATTAGTAAAGGCAATTTCTTCAACATCTGCTGGGCAGGCAACCGCAAAACAGGCACTGGCTGGGGGATTATCCCAACCCGTAGCCTCTGCAATTTCCACAACCAAATCTTTAAGCAGATCGGCAAATTCTGGATGCTCTTGTACCGAGTGGTGAAACTCATATCTACTTTCCAACTCACCCACAGGGATGGCTGAAAAGCGTGCATTAGTGCCACCGATATCGGCAACTAGATTCCATTCGATGCTCATAATTAGTCCTCAGGGTATAGGAACGAAGCACCCTGCTCAGCATTGCTAATATTGCTGCGATTAATTGCGAATATTTCTCGCCCACAGCCTCTTTGACCTGCTGATGGCTGAGGTGCTGGCTCACGCTGCTGAAGCTCTGCGAGATCACCAACAAAAGCTAATTCACCTGTTTCTGCATTCAAGCGAATCATATCGCCATCCTGTACCTTAGCTAATAACCCACCTTCTAGGGCTTCAGGCACTATGTGAATAGCAGCTGGCACCTTACCTGATGCACCAGACATTCGACCGTCTGTGACTAGAGCAACACTAAACCCCTTATCCTGAAGAGTACCCAAGAATGGGGTTAACTTGTGTAATTCTGGCATACCCAAGGCTTTTGGCCCTTGATATCGCACAACAACAACACAGTCTTTTTCAAGTTTTCCTGCTTTAAATAGAGGCTCTAAATCATCCTGGCTATCAATAACTACCGCTGGTGCCTCAACAATTTGATTTTCTTTGGCTACCGCTGACACTTTGATCACGCCGCGACCCAAATTACCTTCTAGGAGTCGCAAACCGCCTTCATTTGAGAATGGCTTATCCACTGTTGTTAATACTTCAGTGTCTAATGGTGTCTGAGGTGACTCATTCCATTCTAGATCGCCATCATCGGTGAGCGTTGGCTCCTTAGTAAAGTCTGCAAAGTTCTCGCCCCATGCAGTGTTAGCATCTGGATGCATGTAACCCGCATCCAGTAGCTGTCTAAACATGCAGCTTGTGCCGCCGGCAGCATGGAAATGATTGACGTCGGCATGACCATTGGGATAGACCTTAGCCAGCAATGGAACCGCCGCTGAAAGATCGGAAATATCATCCCAATTAAGAATGATTCCCGCAGCGCGGGCTATGGCGACTAGGTGCATGCTGTGGTTAGTTGATCCACCTGAGGCTAAAAGTGCCACAGTCCCATTTACAATCGCTTTCTCGTCAATGACCTTACCAATAGGACGGTAATCGTTACCCAGTGCGGTAATACGCGCAATTTGGTAAGAAACCTCTTTGGTAAGCCTTTCACGCAATGGGTTATCCGGATTAACAAAGGAACTGCCCGGCAACTGCAAGCCCAGCGCTTCCAGTACCATTTGGTTACTGTTGGCTGTACCATAAAATGTACAGGTACCATGACTGTGATAGGAGTCTGATTCTGCTTGAAGTAACTCTTCGCGCTCGATTTTACCCTGTGCGTAGAGCTGACGAATTCTCTGTTTTTCTTTATTGGGTAGACCTGATTCCATTGGACCCGCTGGCACGAATAGCGTTGGCAAATAGCCAAAGCTCAGTGCACCCATTAAAAGACCGGGAACAATTTTGTCGCAAATACCAAGGGCCAATACACCATCAAACATCTGGTGAGATAGACCAATAGCTGAACACTGAGCAATGATATCGCGACTCAATAGACTGAGCTCCATACCATCTTGACCCTGAGTCACACCATCGCACATTGCGGGAACTCCGCCAGCGACCTGAGCAGTACAACCCATTTCACGCATAGCCTGTTTAATCTTATCAGGGTAGGTGGCATAGGGCTGATGCGCTGACAACATATCATTGTATGCGGTCAAAATACCTATATTACTGGCTTGCATCATGCGCAAACTATTCTTATCATCATCGCCGCAGGCAGCAAAGCCATGGGCAAGGTTGCCACAGCTTAATTTGCCTCTTTCAGGGCGATTATTGAAGTCTTCCTCTAACCGTTGTAAATAATCTGAGCGCAATTTTTCACTTCGCTCTATAATACGGTTTGTTACTTTAGCAATTTGATTATTAAGATGACCCATGTTGGCTCCATAAAAATTGAGGCGCAATTGTAACAAAATTACAAAAGTTAACCATATATAATCAGTAGAACCGTTATTTTTTGTAATTTTATTACAAAATGCTTTAAACAAGATCAATATGAATAGATTATGTGTGCTCATTTGCTTAAGCACTCAAGGGAATATTTTAAAAAAATGAATAATGCGTCTTACAACCCAGCAAATACTGCTGCCTGGAATCGACTTTTAGAACTGGCATCTGAAACCCAATCTTCTGACAAGGGAATCGCTATTAATCAGTTGTTTCAGGAAGATAGTCAGCGATTTGAAAAATACTCACTCAAGGCTGGAGAGCTTAAGTTAGATTTTTCGAAAAACTTGGTCAATGACGATATTTGGGAACAGCTGATTAATTTGGCTCAGCAGTCACCATTGGAAACCCACCGAGCAGCCATGTTTGCCGGCGAGAAAATTAATAACACCGAAGATCGTGCTGTTTTGCATGCCGCCCTAAGATCAACGGAATCGGATGCCTTATCAGCGGAAGAAAAAGCCAGAGCTGAACAGGTGGAAAGACAGTTGCAGGCAGTAAAAGCTGTCAGTGAAGAAATAAGAAGTGGTAACTGGACCGGTAGCACTGGAAAGCCCATTACCGATATTATTAATATTGGCATTGGTGGTTCAGATCTAGGCCCAAAAATGGCCTGCACTGCACTTGAAGAATATGCCCATGAAAGAATCAATGTTCACTTTATTTCTAATGTGGACGGCGCGCAGATTCTAAGTACCCTAAAAAAACTGAATCCCGAGACAACCTTAGTTTCAATAGCCAGCAAGACCTTTACCACCCAAGAAACCATGCTCAATGCGAAGACAGCTATTCAATGGTTTAAAGATAACCTAGGTCTTGAGAACCCTAAAAATAGCGCACATTTTATTGGCTTAACCGCCAACCCTGAAGCGGCAATTAATTACGGCATTCCTAAGAATCAAATATTAGAATTTTCTGACTGGGTGGGTGGACGCTACTCACTTTGGTCGAGTATTGGTCTTTCTATTGCCATTAGCATTGGCTTTGAGAACTTTAAGCAGATGCTCGATGGTGCCAGAGAAATGGATTTGCATTTCCAACAGGCTCCCTTAGAAAAGAACATGCCGGTTATTCTTGCCTTGCTGGGCATCTGGTATAGCAACTTTTTGAATGCTCAATCCATTGCGATTATTCCTTACTGCGAAAGACTTTTGCTTTTACCCTCTTACCTTCAGCAACTTGATATGGAGAGCAATGGCAAATCTACTAGCCTTCAAGGTGAGTCGGTTAGCTATAACACAGGGCCGATCCTATGGGGACAAACTGGGACTAATGGTCAGCATGCATTTTTCCAGCTACTACATCAGGGCACTAGGCTCGCACCGATTGATTTTATTGCGGCAGTTAAGGATAACCTAAGCAACCCAGAGCACCATCAGGTTCTGCTGGGTAATATGCTTGCGCAGTCTTCGGCTTTAATGGAAGGTCAGGCTGCACCAGAAGGCGAACAGCACCGCTATTACCCAGGCAATAAGCCCTCAAATACATTACTTTTAAACGAGTTGTCGCCGAAAAACTTTGGTGCTCTTATTGCGCTCTATGAAAACAAGGTATTTGTTCAGGGAAGTATTTGGAATATCAATTCCTTTGATCAGTGGGGCGTTGAGCTTGGCAAAAAGATGGCTAATAACTTGCTTGACCAGGGGTCTAGCGCTTCTAACCTGGATGCATCAACTAAAGCTTTGTACGACTACATAGATCAGAATTCTTAAAGGTTTAGCTGCGCAACTCTCGAGGCAATGAAAAACTGATTGTCTCTTTTACTCCGTCTAGCTCTTTAGGCGGTTTTGCACCCATTGTCACCAGCTGGTCTATTACCCCAGAAACCAGAATCTCTGGCGCTGAAGCCCCCGCAGTTACACCGATGGCACTGGCTTTATCAAACCATTGTTTTTGAATATCCTCCGCACCATCAATTAAATAGGCATCACAACCGCAGCGCTCTGCTAGTTCGCGCAGTCGATTTGAATTTGAACTTGAAGGCGAACCTACCACTAGAACCACATCGGCTTCTAATGCCAGTTGTTTTACCGCATCTTGGCGATTTTGAGTGGCATAACAGATGTCATCTTTGCGTGGACCTTCAATGGCAGGGAATTTTATGCGCAAGGCATCAATAACCCGAGAAGTATCATCCATAGATAGGGTGGTCTGTGTCACAAAAGCCAGACTCTGAGGATTTTTGACCTCTAGATTCTGAACGTCCTGCTCATCTTCCACCAGATAGATTTCACCCCCTGCGGCATGATTGTATTGCCCCATGGTTCCTTCCACCTCTGGATGGCCAGCATGTCCAATGAGAACACACTCCTTGCCTTCGGAGCTAAATTTACTGACTTCTAAATGAACCTTGGTCACTAGCGGACATGTGGCATCAAAAACCTTGAGTTGACGACTTTTTGCTTCTTTTTGAACCTTCTGTGACACACCATGGGCACTGAAGATTACCACCACATCATCGGGAATTTCATCGATTTCATCAACAAATACCGCGCCGCGATCGCGCAACTCATCAACCACAAATTTGTTATGAACCACTTCGTGGCGCACATACACTGGGGCACCAAATTGATCGAGTGCCAGATTAACAATATCAATGGCACGATCTACGCCTGCACAGAAACCTCGGGGATTAGCCAGTTTAATATCCATAGATCAGACCTCTGTTTAATGGTTAGTGGATTGAGCTTGGCTCAACATCCACAATATCCACTGTATAAATAATACTTCGCCCAGCCAGAGGATGATTAAAATCAACATCTACATTCTCTGCATGAATTGCGGCAATCACACCAGGTAATTCGCCATCACCATTTTGGAATGAAAACACATCACCAACTTTTAATGTCTCTTGATCAAAATTATCAAGAGATAAGAGTTGAATATTTTCTGGGTTAGGCTGGCCAAAGGCATGCTCTGGCGCAATCACAAATTCACCCTGAGCACCCGCCTCTAGTCCTACTAGAGGCGCTTCAAAGCCAGGTAGTAGATTGCCATCCCCTAAAGTAAAGGTAGCGGGTTTTCCCTCAAAATTGGAATCCACTGTCTTACCATTTTCCAATTTCAGCGAAAAATACAGTGTTACCCGAATACCCTGTTCAATTTTAATACTCATGATCGATGTTATTCCTTGTCATCGTCTGTCGAAGGACGCTTAAACACTCCCTCTAAGATTAGTATAAAAGCACCTAGACAAATACCTGAATCGGCAATATTAAACGCAGGGAAGTGCCAACCAGACCAGTGGAAATCGAGAAAATCCACCACATAACCCAGAGTTACACGATCATAGAGGTTGCCCAGTGCACCCCCTAAAATTAGTGCCAGCGCTACACCTTCTAATTTTTGCTGGGTGGAGAGCCTAGCGATCCATACCAAAATAACTAGACTGACAATCGCGGCAAATATCGTAAATCCCCAGCGCTGCCAACCACCCTCATTATTTAAAAAACTAAAGGCAGCGCCAAAATTATGCACTCTGACTAGATTAAAAAAAGAGGTCACAGCCTCTGAGGCGCCATAAACAAAATGATTAACAATCCATAACTTTGTCAACTGATCAAACACAAACACTACTGCAGCAATACCGAGTAATGTCAGCAACTGTTTAGTACTTGAGAGACCAAGATTAGGCATAGTGGCGTATCTCTCCCTGACCCTCTATATTCTCAATACAGCGACCACAGACTGATGGATGTTCTTCATTGCTACCCACATCATCAATATAGTGCCAACAACGAACACATTTATCGCCTGTAGATTTTTCCACCAGTACTTTAAGACCCTCAAACTGTGAGTCTGCCGCTTTATTGGGAGCATCTGCCAAGCCAGCGAGTTCGGCTTTAGAGGTAATAGTCACAAAACGTAATTCTTGACCTAGCTTTGCAAGGGATTTATGTAACTCCGAATCAGCGAAAATCTTAATGTCCGCTTCTAATGAGCCCTTAATACCACCCTGATTTCGCTGCTCTTCAATAACTTTGTTAATGGCTTCTTTTGCTTGCAAGATATTTGCCCAATCCTGCTGGGTAATTGACTCTTCTGCAGACAATGACTGAAGTGGATACCAATGAGATGTAAAGACGTATTTTTCACGCTCACCGGGCAACTGATCCCAGATTTCTTGTGCTGTAAAACTAAGAATAGGTGCAATCCAACGCGCAAAGGCCTCGGCTATATGATAGAGCGCCGTCTGTGCTGATCGACGAGGCAGACTGTCTTCAGCGCAGGTATAGATGCGATCTTTTATAATATCTAAGTAGAATCCACCCATATCTCTTACACAAAAATTATGTAATTTCTGATAAATCTGATGGAATTGGAAATTATTATAGTCATCAATTATTTGCTCTTGAAGCTGAGCAGCGCAGTCAATCGCCCAACGGTCCAGAGCAAGCAAATCTGAATTTTCCACTAGATGTTGCTGCGGATCGAAGCCATCAATATTGGATAGGAAATAACGCGCAGTATTGCGAATTCTTCGGTACGATTCACCCGCACGTTTTAGAATTTCATCAGAAACTGTCATTTCGGCACTAAAGTCTGCACTGGCAACCCAAAGACGCAACACATCAGCACCTAGCTCATTGATCACCTTTTGTGGCGAGACCACATTACCAATGGATTTAGACATCTTGCGACCATTCTCATCCACGGTAAAGCCATGGGTCAGCACCGCCTTGTAGGGCGCAGTTCCATTGATTGCAATTGCCGTTTTAAGCGAAGACTGAAACCAACCACGATGCTGATCTGAGCCTTCTAAGTATAAATCTGCTGGGTAGGTAAGCTCATCGCGAGCACCAATTACCGAGGCATGAGTGACCCCTGAATCAAACCATACATCGAGAGTATCGGTAACTTTTTGGTAATCATCAGCTTCTTCACCCAATAATGCAGCGGCATCAAGATCGTACCAAGCATCCATTCCGGACTGCTCAACCAAAAGGGCAACCTGCTCAATAATACTGCTGGTCTGCGGGTGAATCTCGCCTGTTTGTTTATGTACAAACAGAGCAATAGGCACGCCCCAGGTTCGCTGTCTTGAAATACACCAGTCAGGGCTGGCGTCAAGCATGCCACGAATTCTCGCTTCGCCCCATTCTGGGTGCCAATCCACAGACTTAATTGCAGATTTTGCCTTTTCCAATAAGCCATTTTGCTCCATGGAAATAAACCACTGTGGCGTCGCGCGATAAATAAGGGGAGTCTTGGTTCGCCAACAATGGGCATAGCTGTGGTTTATCTTACCGCAGCTCATTAAAAGACCCTGATCTGTTAGCACCTGATTAACCGCTTCATCAACTTTGTAGACATGCTGACCGGCAAATAATTCGACATCATCCTTAAATACGCCGTTATCTAAAATATAATTCAGGGTACCAATGCCATACTTATTAGAGACTGAAAAGTCGTCTAAACCATGATCTGGAGCAGTGTGAACACAGCCAGTACCTGCATCAGTTGTTACATGATCACCTAGCAATACTGGAATTGAACGGGCATAAAATGGATGTTGGGCAACAATATTTTCTAATGCCTCACCCTGACAGCGCGCAAGCACTTTATAGTCAGTTAATTCGAGTCGCTCAGCGACCGATTCAATCAGGTTAGCACCGCAAATCAGTCTTTTAGCGCCTGCCTGAATGAGGCAGTATTCTAAATCAGCGCCAAGGCTAATCGCCTGACTGCTTGGAATAGTCCAAGGCGTGGTAGTCCAGATAAGGAAATTAATAGGCCCTTCGCCGGTTAATCCACCAAAGGCAGACTCTAAAGCTGCCAGTTGATTCTTGTCTTCTACGGGGTAGGCCACATCGATGGAAAACGAGGTTTTATCCTGATATTCCACTTCGGCTTCAGCCAGCGCTGAACCACCCACTACACTCCAGTAAACTGGCTTATAGCCTTTAACCAGATGGCCATTTTCCGCGATTTTTCCTACCGCACGGATAATATCGGCCTCAACATCAAAATTCATGGTCAAATAAGGGTTTTCCCAATCGGCAAACACCCCAATACGAACAAAATCTTTACGCTGGCCATCAACCTGACGCATGGCATAGTCACGGCATTTTTGACGGAATTTTGAATACTCTACCTTGACCCCTGCTTTACCGATCTTTTTCTCTACGTTGTGCTCAATAGGCAGACCATGACAGTCCCAACCGGGAACATAGGGTGCATCAAATCCGCTTAATGTCTTGGATTTAATAACAATATCTTTT
>Ga0209602_1001070_pt1 | contig 24964 bp, 25 predicted proteins | sample COGITO_mtgs_1205_3_FD_184810 | JGI IMG/M metagenome (GOLD analysis project Ga0209602, IMG submission 184810) | Pelagic marine microbial communities from North Sea - COGITO_mtgs_120524 (SPAdes) (version 2) | ecosystem: Environmental > Aquatic > Marine > Epipelagic ...
GGCTCAATTCCGTCAGGCAGACTCCCCGCAATCAAAAACCAGCGCCCTGGCTCAGCCAAGTCTAGTAGCTGGCTTCGAAGCGCAGCGCACTGCTCGACAGTCGGCGCAGCTCCGACCATATTTAAATCAGTCGTTTCATTTATCCCCGCATCCACGAGCTTGATACCCGTTCGTGTTTCGCCTTGGACACGAATAAATGCATCGCACACACCATATTTACTGAAGTGTTGCTCAAAGATCGTGGCATTGGCATCTCCTAAAAAACCCGAAGCTACCACTTCCGCACCACCGAGTGCCAACATCGTCGCCACATTCACTCCTTTACCTCCCGCTTGTCGGCGCGACTGTCTCACCCGATGCACCGAACCCGGAACCAACTGATCGACAAAAACCGTCTGATCGATAGCAGGATTTAAAGTAATTGTAACAATAGGTGATACCACAGACATAATGTTTATATAATTAAGCCCACCTGACTTCCACGCAACTCCATCTTTAAACTGGCGATACAGCCTCTTATCCGTCTTAGCGAAAAATCACAATCGACCTGCGCGAGACTTCATGATCTAACAGATAGACCATGCCCACGACTTCAAAAATCCTCGAGCTCACATGGAGCCGCCTCAAATCGCACTATACCGAGCTACGCCCTACAAGTACATGGAGCAAAGCCTATCGCCGCATCTTGGGGAACTACTATCGCTTTCTAATCCCCGAGGCCAGCAGTGTGCTTGAAATCGGCTGCGGTTCAGGCGAGCTACTTCAACACCTACCAAATCGTTCGCTCGCCGGCATCGATCTGGTCGAGGAGCAAGTCAACGCCGCGAAACGAAACCTGCCAGAGGGGCAATTCGCCTGCGCAGCCGGCGAGACCGCAACCTTTGATCAGACATACGACTATCTGTTGCTATCCGACACCCTGAATGAGGCTGCCGACGTCCAACAACTCCTTGAGAATAGTCACCACGCGGCCACTCCTGGAACGCGCTTAGTGCTAAACATCCACAACACTTTGTGGCGCCCCATTCTAGGACTCAGCACATTACTCGGCCTCAAACCCAAACGCCCACAGCAAAACTGGCTGTCCTCAGACGATTTGCGTAATCTGCTCGACCTCGCGGGCTGGGAAATGGTGCGCTCCGATGCGCGTATCCTCGTGCCACACGAACTCTGCGGCCTCGGCAGCCTGATTAATAAATTCATCGCCCCGCTGCTGCCGTTCGCGTGCCTAAGCTTGTTCTTTGTCGCGCGACCCAAGCAGCTAGCTAAGCCAGCCGACAGCCTCAGCGTGACCGTCATCATTCCTGCTCGCAATGAATCGGGCAATATCGAAGCTGCGATCCAGCGCACCCCTAACATGGGGCAGTCGACCGAAATCATTTTCGTCGAAGGTAACTCTCAAGACGACACTTGGGACATGATTCATTCCTGCATCGAGAAGTATCCCGAGCGTGACATCAAAGCCTACCAGCAACCTGGTAAAGGTAAGGGCGACGCCATGCGCCTCGGCTATGCAAAAGCCACCGGCGATATAATCATGATCCTTGATGCCGACCTCACCGTGCCGCCCGAAGATCTACCCAAATTCTTCGAAGCTATTCAGCTCGGCCATTGTGAATTCGTCAACGGCGTGCGCCTGGTTTACCCAATGGAAGACGAGGCCATGCGCTTCTTAAACATGTGTGGCAACAAGTTCTTTAGCATGCTCTTCTCCTGGTTACTCAGTATGCCAGTCAAAGACACCCTTTGCGGCACCAAGGTCTTCAGCAAGTCGCACTATGAATTGATCGAAGCCAACCGTAGTTACTTCGGCAACTTCGATCCCTTCGGCGATTTCGACCTGATCTTCGGCGCAGCCAAGCTCAACCTTAAGATCCGCGACCTACCAATTCGCTACCAGAGTCGCACTTACGGCGAACCACAAATCGACCGCTGGCGCGATGGCATGCTGCTGATCCGCATGGCTGCTTTTGCCGCTCGGAAAATTAAATTCCTATAGACCGATCCGTCTGCCGTAGTGATGCCAGGTAACTCACTAGAATTCTGCAAGATGCAACTGCGGTCGGCAGAGGTAGACAGGCGAATCTTGCCCGAGGACAATGCCCAACAGTCTGCCAGCAATCGATAATCAAAAAGCGGCTCGCGCCGCTTTTTGAAGAATAGAACTGATCAAACTGTAGTTCGCCTACAAAGGATGGGCCATAAAGTTCACGCGGCGCATGAACGTATCGCCGTGTTGTTGAACAATTTCAGCAGCACTTTCAGGAATCTTACCAAGGTTGTTCAACATCTCCAACCCTGCGTCAGAAACAACCGTTAAAATAACATCGGCATACAGTAATTGATTAGTGCTAACTGCTGAATCAGTATCAGGGTCACCACCATAGGCATAATTAAGATCTTCTTTCAACTCCCCAGCTGGCGTGACATTCACAGGCACCACTAAGGCACCAACGGTTGCTGGTTGCTCATATATAAGAATTTTAAATTCGATAATATTACCCGCCAAGTAATTCGCCTCATCTGTAATACTATTATCACCAAAATCAGCCCAAAGCGTTGGATCTACCAGAGTTAATTGCGGGCCACTACTACCTGAGCCCAAATAGTCATTAAAAGTTACCTTTGGATCCACCACGCGACGATACAAGGCATATACATCAGGCGCATTTACTCCACTATACGATTTCTTATAGGCAAGACGATAACCGACCGCACAGATATCACCTGGGATTGCCACACCGGCAGCATCTTCTTTAGGACGATCCAAGGCAGGCGAAAACAACTTCAACGATACCGTTTGGTCGGTATACAATGAGCCCCCGCCTTGCTCAGTGTTTTTAGGAGCCTCCACGCGTAACCATTGCTGGCCATTATTCCGAAATACGGCGGTCTCTAAATCTTGCGTAATCAGATCAAGAGCGATTCGTGCTTCGGCGTTGGCGGAGAGCTTGCCGGATGAACGCGTCCACACCTTGAGCACTTCGCTGGTGATCTGAATCACCAAACCGACGAGCACTACCATGATGACAGTTGCCACCATAATCTCAATCAAGGTAAAGGCCCGTTTCGCAGCACTTCGAGCTCTAAGTTGCAAAGTCTTCATAATGAAAATTAGCGAACCACCGCAGTATTATAAGTGAAAATCGGCTCCAAGTCTTTTAGAGCAGCTAGATCGGTTGCGGGATAAGCACCTGAAGCTGAAGGGCCAGGAGGATCCTCAGCAAAAATCCTAACCTCCACAGCAAAAGAACCTTCAAGATAAGTAGCAAGGTCACCCTCTAAGTCGTAAACTTCATTAGCATTACGACTTGCAGAACGATATATCGAATTCAACACAGATGACGGCGTCAACACTGCACGATAAATGGTGCCTGCTGCCTTTGAAAAATCTGCAGGGTTTGACGCTGGCACATTTACAATCGAATTTGCGCCAACTGACCCAGATTCGCCACTCGCGAAACCGACTTCTAACTTAATAATCGGACTTCCTTGATCATCGACACTATCCTCATACCACCGATAAATGTAGACCGTCGCCTCTCCCCCATCCGCGACTGCGTTATAGATTGAATCAAACTTGGAAGAAACAAGCGCAATATCTGGCGAGCTCTGCAAAAACGCGTTCAGCGTGTTCACGATCGATGACACTTCGTCGGTCTTCTCCACTTCGTCGACCGACTGAAGTGTCGGCCCGAGTAGGCCAACCAAAGCTAAAACAGTGACGAGGAAGATACCGATCGCCAAAACCACTTCAATCAGACTGAAGCCGGCACGGCGAGAAGAAGAAACTATAAATCGAGTTCTCATAATTAATTAACAATGTCTTCGGGTTCTGAGACTATTGTAGTTGTCCCAGCACGGCGAAAAATAAGCGCACCCGCTATATATTCCTGCTGCTCTTCGATTGTATCAAAATCGACATCTAACACCCCACTAGCATTAGGCTTCAGTGTATTTGCCCGAACGACCAACCATGCATTATCAAATCCATTGGCCATCGTGCCATTACTATTGAATTCATAGTAATAATAATCCTGACCAGTCCCCGCGGCCTTAGGCACAATTAAAGGATACTGGTATTTTTGCTTATTACCTATGCTCCATGACCCATTCTGAGTGCTTTGCTGCGGATCGAAATAAATGCCTTCAGGCAGGTAAGTTCCCTGCGTTGCGGCGATCCACTCATTAGAGTCTGGCTCCGACTCATAAATAATACCGAAGTAGCGCAAATACTTATCATCGTCGCGATTTGCTGCTGTATCAGCGTAGATGATCAGGCGCGTCTTGGCATTCTTCAAGATCGCTTGCCCGCGAGCTCCCTTGGCGATCCCTGATACGATACGTTGCGAAGAACTCAGCGATGCCCCTGAACCAGAATTTCCGCCAATAAATATAATGGAGGAGGCAATTAATATAATACTGATGACGACCAACAACTCAATCAGAGTGAAGGCTTGGCATCTCGCGGGTTTCGTTTGGTTAAACATGAGTAATTGCTAAAATTAATCCCACAGTGCATATCCAGGAGAGTCCTCACTGCCCTCAACCCATGCAGTGATAGCAGTCCGGATCGGATTCTGAGGAGGGAGGGGATCAGAGCCACTCACATCAGGAGCGACCTGACCATCCCCATCGCCGTCAATCCGCAGATTGATCGCGGTATTGTTGAAGCGATCCGCCAACTGAGTCGGGTCAACAGTGTCGTCATCTTTCAACAGAAATTCAGACTCTGAGAAACTATGAAACCCGATGCGACGTCGATTGCCACCTTCAGCTTTCGGCTTCCCGTCAGACGCACCTCGACCAGATAAAGTTTCGATAAATTCTGTGCTTTGAGAAGAGAGATCAACGGTTATGTCCGCCCCCCCAGTCACAAAGGGATAATACGAGTATTCGCCTTTAAAGAGTTGAATCGCCGTGACGTAGTTGGACAACTGCGACTTCGAAGCAGCGATATTTGCCTGTTTTCGAACGGCACCCACGGTCGGAATCAAAATTCCAGCCAAGATACCGATGATCGCAATGACCATCAATAGTTCGATGAGTGTAAAAGCGGATTTTTTGTTCATATGACGCATAAATTTATTCTCCTGAAAAGATGATTCCATTATCGTTTGCTGTATCGCGGAAGTCAGCATCGATTACACCGGTCGTTGCATTGATTTTTGTTTTGATGGCATTATTGGCAGCATCCCCCGTTGCTCCAGTTGAATATAGGTGAAAGCCAAACACCTCCCACGCATCTGGAGTGGCCTCCCATTTATACCAATAAATATAGGGGTTCCCCCACGGGTCGAGTAGCTCAATTGAGTTACCGGAAGAATCTTCATTCACCGAAAATTTGGTGTCATCGATAAACTTGGGGCGCTTCTTGACCTCCTCGTTGTTCATATCTTCAGAAATAATCGAGACGTCCAATTTACCACTCGTATTACGCTCCATCGAAAGACGCCCCGTCAATGCAAACAACAACATCTTATTCGTATCGCTCCCACCTGAATCGTGCCACGGATAATCACCATAGCGCAACTTGAACTGTTCAATCCCCTGTGACAGCACCGCCAACTCAGCTTTAGCCCTCGTGCGGGCTTGAGCGTTTTGCACCCCACGTGAGATGCCGAAAGTGATGCCAGCGAGAACCATGATGATGGCAATTACCACCAGCAGCTCGATCAGTGTGAAGCCACGGTTCGACGAACGTGCGCGGGGAGAAAATACAGATTGGGGAGTATCAGAAGTCATGTCTAATGAGAGGAGACAAGGTGTTGCGCCGAAAGTTTCGGCAAGAGATTAATATTCGCGCTAAAGCAGTATACTGTCAACGTCAGATGAGTGCGAAAGTGTAATGTAGTAAAAGTAAAAAGTAGGAATTGACGAGTTCATTTCGTGAAATAGACAGCGCTGTCTGGTTCACGGTGGTGACAGACAGCAATGTCTATCTCACTTTCAACCTTGTTCCATTGCACTCAGGTTTCAGCTCTCAAGTTTCAGCTCTCAAGTTTCAGCCCTCAGCCCTCTCTGCCCTCATCCCGCATACGGCTTTTTGAAAATCGCGCCACTGCGTCGGCGTTCGGCGATACGCTCGACGTCCTCCTCATTCATCCTCGCTGGGAAACTTGTCTCTGGATCAATCTTCCACTTGGCAGGCTTGAGGTCGTGATCCAGTGCCACGCGGTAGTCGAACACGAAGCAATCGCCCTCCCATAGGCTGCTGTCCTTCGGCATCAGCTCCATATAGCGCAGAATCCCACCTTTTAGATGGTAGACATTGGTGAAGCCTTTTTGCTTTAAATAGGCAGTGGAACGCTCGCAGCGAATGCCGCCCGTACAATACATCGCGATCTTCTGGTCCTTCTGCGTAGCAAGGTGCTCGTCCACAAACTTAGCGAACCCGGTAAAATCGTCCGTATTCGGATTGATCGCACCCTTAAACTTCCCCACCCCAACCTCGTAGTCATTGCGGGTATCAATAGTAATGACTTCAGGGTCAGAAATCAGCTCGTTCCACTCGCCTGGATCTAAATAGGTGCCAACTTCATCACGCGGGTCGGCTCCATCCTGACGGAAAGTCACGATCTCCGGCTTCTTTTTGACCTTAAATTTTGGAAACGGGCAAAAGTCCGCATACGAATATTTCACCTCGATCGCCGCAAAGCGTGGGTCCGACTTGAGCAATGCAATCGTGGCGTCGACCGCTTCATGCGAGCCCGCGCAGGTCGAGTTAATCCCTTCATTGGCAAAAATAATCGTGCCCCGCAGCCCCACCTGTAGACCGTGGTCAATCAATCGCTCCGCCCACTCATCGCGATCTGGTAGTTCGACAAAATGATAAAACGCTGCTATTTTCCAAGACTCAGACATAGATGGGGACGTATTAAAGTTAGAAGCCCCGAAGCAAGCAGAAAGTTTGAGAGCTGGTGACAGAAGTTAGAATTTCGAACTTTAAACATCCACAGATCTCAGGTCTCATTTCTCATTTCTCATTAAAAAGCCTTGTCATCGAGCATTGACCTGTCAAAGCCCTCCGCCTCACTTAAGAATAGCCCTCAACAAGCAGGCGCCTTCTTCACACGCTCAAGTATCGGTAATATCCGGTCAACGGGCATATTACAGATATTATGAACATCAAGTTTACCGATCTCGGGCTTCGCTCGGAACTCGTCGAAGGTATTCAACGCCTCGGCTTTGAATCACCCTCTCCTATTCAAGCAGAAACGATCCCCGTCGCGCTCAGCGGCAAAGATATCGTTGGCCTCTCCCAGACTGGCTCGGGTAAAACTGCCGCATTCGGTCTGCCCGCGCTCAATATGATCGATATCGATCGTAAAGAGACACAGGTGCTCGTGCTCTGCCCGACTCGTGAGCTCGCCGTGCAGGTCTGCGAAGAGATCAATCGTCTCGCTTCTTGTCTGCGCGGCTTCACCTCGGTGCCCGTCTATGGCGGCACTCCAATCGACCGCCAGATGCGTGCACTGCGCAACGGCGCGCATGTCGTGGTCGGCACGCCTGGTCGTATTATGGATCACCTGCGCCGCAAAACGCTGCGCACCGACGCAATCAAAATCTGCGTCCTTGACGAAGCCGATCGCATGCTCGATATGGGCTTCCGCGAAGACATGGAAGTCATCCTCGGCGATATGAACGAGGAGCGTCAGGCACTGTTTTTCTCTGCAACAATGAATCGCGGCGTCGAAGGCTTGATCCGTAAATTCAGCCGAGGCGCCCAACAAATTTCGATCGAGCGCAAAGCGCTGACGGTTGATACGATCGAGCAGACTTATTATGAAGTGCGCAATCGCTCGAAGATCGAAGTGCTATGCCGTATTCTCGACCTCGAAACCAAGCCACGCGGCATCGTTTTCTGCAACACCAAGCAAATGGTCGAAGACGCGACCGAAGCATTGGCTGCACGCGGCTACGTGGCTGACCGCATACACGGCGACATCACGCAAGTTAACCGCGAGCGCGTGATCAAGCGTTTTAAGGATGGCTCCGTTGAACTGCTGGTCGCGACCGACGTCGCTGCTCGTGGCCTCGACATCGACGATGTCGATATTGTGTTTAACTATGACCTACCACATGACCCGGAAGACTACGTGCACCGTATCGGCCGCACAGGCCGCGCTGGACGAACTGGTAAATCCGTCACATTTGTTTACGGACGCGACATCTACCGGCTCGAAGCGATCGAGCGCTACACACGCCAAGTTGTGCGTCGCATGCAGATCCCAACCATGGAAGACGTGGAAGGTCGCAAAGCCGACAAGGTTTTTAACCAAGTAAAGAGCCTCCTCGAAGCGGGCAATTTCAAGCGTCACGATGCACTGGTCGATCGCTTGCTCGACGCTGGGCACACTCCGACCGACATCGCCAGCGCACTCTTTAACCTATTAAATAAGGATGACGGTTCCCTTGGTGAAAAAATCGCCGAAGACACCGAGCCTTACTCAGAGACACCTAACCGCTCAGGCGGCAAACGTGGAGGAGGTGGCGGTGGCTACCGAGGCGGCAATCGCGGCGGAGGCGGTGGTGGCTATCGCGGCAAGCGTGGCAACGATAACCGCGGCGGAGGCGGTGGCTTTCGTGGCAACGATAGCCGCAGTAACGACAGCCGCGGTGGCGGTGGCGGCTACCAAGGCGGCGAACGTCCTAAGCGTCCATTCAAAACCAAGAGCAAATTTGGCGGCCACAGCGCTGGCGGCGAAAGCACAGCAAGTGGTGGTGGCTATAAAGGCGGCGGCAATCGGGGGGGCGGAGGTTACCAAGGCAACAGCGGCGGCAACAAAGACTTCACTCCTGTGAAGAAGCCAGCACGCCGCTTCAAGAAGCCTGAATAAAACCACGCGTAGAATATCTAATCGAAAAGGCGGATAGCAATATCCACCTTTTTTAGCTCAACAGTGGCACAGCCAAGGTCATTCTAATCGACCATCGATTGGACTACGAAATAAAGCATGGCTATATCTTGACTTTCTCAGTCAAGAACTAAAGATAATGCGCCAATGGATGACGCCCAAACAGTTAAAAACCAACGCCTCACACAAGCGGAATTGGAAAACGCCTCCGCCGTTGATCGCGTGCGTTGGGCGCATGAACAATATGGTGATAAGCTGGTTCTTAGTACTAGCTTTGGTATCCAAAGCGCAGTCATGCTCCACCTCGTCACCACCCAAATTCCTGATATTCCGGTAATTTTCATCGATACTGGCTACCTGTTTCCCGAAACCTACCAGTTTGCTGAGGCATTGACCGAACGGCTGACTTTAAACCTGAAGACCTACCTTCCGCGCCAATCTGCGGCTCATCAAGAAGCTGTGCATGGCAAGCTTTGGGAACAAGGCATCGAAGGCCTGGCCCAATACAATCGCGTCAACAAAGTCGAACCAATGAATCGAGCGGTTCAAGAACTCGGCGCGACTGCATGGCTCTCGGGTCTACGCAGGCACCAATCGTCTTCGCGCGAGAAGCGCACCGTCGCCGAGCAGCAAAACAAAATCATGAAGGTGTATCCGATCGTTGATTGGAACGAGCGCGACATTTACACTTACCTGACCGAAAACAACCTGCCTTATCATCCACTTTGGGATGAAGGCTATGTATCGATAGGCGACTGGCACAGCACCAGCAAACTCAGCGAAGGTATGAGCGCTGAAGAGACACGTTTTAGTGGCCTCAAGCGCGAATGTGGGCTCCACGAATCCAACGCGGATTCGGATTACCAGATATAAAATCTGACGAGTCAGAGGTAAAATGTGCGAAGGCATGAAGGTGCGAACCTAAAACCTGCAACTTTTGCACCTTTGTAGTTCCTACCTTCCAATGTGTGCGAAGAGCACTCAGCCGCAACCGTGTCCACAGGAATCGCTAAAGTGGATTGATCATCCAACAGAGGTGTGAGCAAAGAAATCTGAATCTTTGCAAAGTGGGCGCTAAAAAAAACTCTACAACTCATCACTCTGGACGCTCTACCCTTGCACCCGAGCGAGCAGAGCTTATTTATCAAACCTTTCAAATCAGACTTACCAAAGCAACCACTCAGTGCCCCGCCTCACATTTCCCGCTCAGTCATCACGTGAATTCCACTCAAATTCCTAAGGATCGCCCCCCCAGGCATGTCGCCATCATCATGGATGGCAATGGTCGCTGGGCCAAAGAACGTGGCCTACCTCGTATCGAAGGCCATCGGTGCGGCGCAGAGGCGGTTAAGCGCACGCTCAAAGCTGCCCAGGAAAACGGCGTCGAAATCATCACCTTGTATGCCTTTAGTGTCGAAAATTGGAACCGCCCCAAAGTAGAAGTCGATGCGCTCATGGCCCTACTGGATCGGTTTCTTGTCGATCAACTGTCCGTACTGATTAAGCGAAAAATCCGTCTGCGCGTGGTCGGTCGTTATAAGGAGCTCCCTGATTACATTCAACACCGGCTGCGCAAGTCCGAAGCCGCCACCGCAAAATTTACCGAACACACCCTAGCACTCGCACTCAACTATGGCGCACGCACTGAAGTAGTCGACGCCGTCAAAGCCATCGCGCAAGCCGCACAAGCCGGCAGCGTCGATCCCAACACGCTAGACTACGACAGCTTGCGCCCCTATCTCTACACCAACGACCTGCCCGATCCCGATCTAGTCATCCGCACCTCAGGTGAAGCACGGCTGAGCAACTTCTTACTATTGCAAGCCGCCTACGCTGAGATCTACTTTACTCCCGTGCTATGGCCAGACTTCGACGAATCACATTTTAAAGCCGCACTCGCTGACTACTCCTCCCGCGAACGCCGTTACGGTAAAACTGCCGAACAATTGCAAGACAGCTGATTTTCAATTTGTTCCTTCACCTGCCCAAAGAGCACCCAGTTCAGTCACCCCTGCGGGGCCGGCTCGGCAGACCATCTACGCGCTAATCGCGCTTCGTCACTCTCACTTCCATCCTAACTCTCACTTCCACTCTCACTATTTTATTATGAAGCATCGAATCTTCAGCTTCACGATCCTCTGGTTGATCGTCACAGTCTCACTACTCATTTCAGGCATCGCCGCAGGCGTCTGGCTACTCGCCATTCTGGCATTTTTCACGCAACTTGAGCTCTATCAACTGTTCGATAAAATGGGGCTCAAGCCGATCAAGTCGCTCGGACTTGCTTGCGGCCCCATCATCATTTTAGGCTCCTACTACCTTGGCGGAATCGATGCTGGCACTGATATTTTTATTCTCTGCTTTCTGGCACTCGCACTGACGATCATTATTAAAGATCTACAAGCAGGCCGCCTACGCAGCTTCATGCCGACGCTTTTCGGGCTCCTCTACGTGCCCTTCATGCTCCACTTTTTCGTAAAAGTCGTGAAGATGGCGGAGTTCCACGGTTTCACCGATGGTACCAGTATCTTTCTCACGATCTGGATCGTTGCAGTTGCCAAATGTACTGATGTCGGCGGCCTACTAGTCGGAATGAAAATCGGCAAAACGCCTCTCTCGGTGATCAGCCCGAAAAAGACTTTCGAAGGCGCAGCCGGCGGCATTGTGTTTGCCATGCTCATCGGCCTCTTTATTCTTGGCATCTTTAATGCCTATGCTCCCGAAGATTTCACTTGGTGGCGCTCCGCACTGATGGCGATTCCTATCGGCATCGCTTCGATCGCGTCTGACCTCGTCGAGTCGGCCTTCAAACGACAAGCCGGTGTCAAAGACTCCGGCACTATCATTCCCGGCATTGGTGGTATTTTTGATCTCACAGACAGCCTGCTGCTTACCGCGCCGCTCGGGTATTTAATGTTCAAATACTTCATCTTTTAGATGTCCGAAACCGCGAAAAAAAAAGTGGTGCTTCTCGGTGCGACTGGTTCAATCGGTGGTAGTGCCCTACGCGTCCTGCGCGAACATGCAGATCGACTCGAACTAATCGGCGTCGCCGCGCACTCCAGCCACGCCGCGCTCGCCGCGATTTGTCATGAATTCAACGTGCCGCACGCCACGCTCTCCAGCGAAGCGGCCTACGCCGAAGCCAACGCAGCCAATAACTTTCCCGCCAACACTCAACTCGGTTGCGGTGACGCTGGCTTACTCGAAATCTCGACCTTGGCCGAAGCCGACATCGTGCTAGTCGCCGTTGCTGGGTCCTGTGGGCTCAAGCCGACCCTCGCAGCCATCGAAGCCGGCAAGGACATTGCGCTCGCCAACAAAGAGCTGCTCGTCCTCGGTGGAGCCTTCGTTATTGAAGCAGCCAAGCGCAAAGGCGTGCGCCTTCTCCCGACCGACAGCGAACACAACGCCATCTTTCAATGCCTCCAAGGCCATCCACTGCAACATCTCGACAAGCTTATCCTCACCGCGTCTGGCGGACAATTTCGCGACGCGCCCGTTGCTCGACTCGCCAGCGTCACACCAGCTGATGCCACCCAGCATCCCAACTGGTCGATGGGGCCGAAAATCACAGTCGATTCCGCAACGATGGCTAACAAAGGCCTCGAACTGATCGAAGCACATTGGCTCTTCGGCTTGGAACCAGATCGCCTCGAAGTGGTCATTCACCCACAGAGTATCGTGCACTCGTTCGCGCAATTTATCGACGGCTCGATCCTTGCACAGTTGAGCCCGCCTTCTATGACCTTTGCGATCCAGCACTGCCTGCTTTACCCCGACCGCGCCCAAGGGGTGGATGCCACCATGGATTTCAGTCAGACTTTTCAACTCGATTTCAAAGCACCCGACTTAAAACGCTTCCCTTGCCTGCAACTCGCCTACGATGCCATGCGCACAGGCGGCAGCGGCCCCGCCATTTTTAATGCGGCCAACGAAATCGCGGTCGAGCGCTTCCTAGCCCACGACCTTGCATATCTCGACATACCGCTCGTGATTGAGCAGACACTCAGTAAAATCAACTCTGCCTCCGCCGCCGACCTCGACGCACTGCTAGAGATCGACCACCAAGCGCGACAAGTGGCCCGCGACTTTAAATCTCAGTAACGCGTCCCAGTCTTCGAATCTCAACTTTCAGCTCTCAGGTTTCAGCCCTCAAGTTTCAGCCCTCAGGTCTCTCATCTCCGCCATGCTTCTTAATATCTTCTATATCGCCATCGCGCTGCTCGCGCTGAGCTTCTGTATTTTTATCCACGAGCTCGGCCACTTTATCGCCGCTAAAAAGCGCGGCTTAATCGCCGACCGCTTTTCAATCGGCTTCGGCCCGCGCCTATTCGGCTGGAAATGGCGCGGCACCGACTTCCGCATCTCACTGCTACCGCTTGGCGGCTATGTCTCGCTACCTCAGCTCGCCGACATGGGCCGACTCGAAGGCGGCGAAGAAGACGAGTCCGAAGACCTCCCACCGATCTCTTATGCCGATAAGATGATCGTCGCCGTGATGGGCGCTGTGTTTAACATCATCTTGGCATTCTGCCTATCCCTCATCCTTTGGGGTGTCGGTCGCGACATTATTAAAACCACCGTAGTCGACGTCGCCCCGGAGCAAATCGTCAATTCCGCCGGCGAAATCGTGCCTGGTCCAGCCTTCGAAGCAGGCCTTCTCGCAGGCGACACCATCCTTGAAATTGATGACGAGCGGATCGGCGATTGGATGCAGCTACAAAATGCGGTGATGACCGGCACTGGTCGCAACGACGCAGGCATCCCCACCACCGAAGTCACTGTTCTGCGTGGTGATAAAGAGCTCACCCTCACTGCTCACCCGGTGCTCGTCACCTCCGAAGACATCCGCACCCTCGGCGTGCAACCTGGTACCGATCTCGTCGTCAGCATGGTGCAAGAGAATATGCCCGCGTTCGAAGCAGGTATGCTGCCAGGCGACCAGCCTATTGCCCTCAATGGCGAGCCGATTACTTCCGCAGCTTTTTTGAGCGTTTATCTAAAGAATCATCAAGGCGGCAGTATCGACGTCACCCTCCTACGTGAAGGCCAAGAAGTCATCCTGCCGATCGAGCCAAGAATCGCACCTAGTGAAGAATCTCCACGTTTTGGATTCGCCTACTACTACGAAGCCCAAACCGAGCGAGTGCACCGCAATCCATTCGAGCAGATCACCATCATGGCCAACACGATGAAGATGACACTCGTCGCGCTCGTCAGCCAGAAATCAGACGTCAAAGTGCGCAACATGAGTGGCCCGGTCGGCATTGTGCATGGTCTCACTACGATGGCCCGCTATGGCTGGATCGACCTCGTTTGGTTCCTCGCATTGATCAACGTCAATCTCGCGATCTTCAACGTGCTACCGATCCCTGTGCTGGATGGCGGCCACATGCTATTCGCCACGATCTCAAAAATCACCGGCCGTCCGCTGCCTCGTAGAATAATGGAAGGTGCGTATACCGCCTGCATCGTCATGCTACTCTCCTTTGTGGTTTATGTCTCGTTCTTCGACGTCAAGCGCGTCGGCCAAGACATCGGCATCGGCCAAAACGACGAGGCAGAAACCGTCCAAGCCAAAGACATCAGCAAAGAAGAACTAACCGCAGAGAACGCTGAGCAAATCAATGAGTAACTTAAGCGAACAAGTATTAGGTGCGGCAATCGATGTGCATACCGAGCTCGGGCCCGGACTACTGGAAAGCACATACGAACGTTGCCTCGCCCACGAACTATCTTTGCGAGGCATTCAGGGTATTCGCCAAAAGAAACAGCCGATCACCTATAAAGGCTTGGAGTTAGACGAAGGCTACCGCCTCGATATTCTTGTCGAAAACCAAATCATCTTAGAGCTAAAAGTCGTCGATCAACTCAATAACATCCATACAGCCCAACTGATTACCTATTTAAAACTATCAGGTTGCACGCTTGGCTACTTACTGAATTTCAATGTCACAAAAATGAAAGACGGCATCAAACGAGTCGTCTATAATCACAAAGACTAGAATTCATAATCACTGAGCCACATCATTCTAAGCTCCGCGTTCTCTGCGTCCTCTGCGGTTAACCTCTTTTATTCCCAACACTCATTCGAAACGCTCGCATGACCACTCTCTCAAATCTCGATTACTGCGCATCGCGCTTTCAGGCGAAGCGACGCGATTCACGTGTCATCCACATCGGCAATGTTGCTGTCGGCGGCAACAACCCGATTCGCATTCAATCGATGACGACCACCAATACTCAAGACGTCGACGCCACCGTGGCGCAAACGCTCGCCTTGGCTGAAGCAGGCTGCGAGATCGTCCGTATCACAGCACCCAATAAAGCCGCGGCCAGAGCCCTCGGCGAAATCTCCAAGAAGCTTCGTGCCGCTAAGTGCGACGTGCCACTGGTCGCCGACATCCACTTCCTGCCGACCGCCGCAATGGAGGCCGCGCTACATGTTGAAAAAGTCCGCATCAACCCAGGCAACTACGCCGACAAAAAGAAGTTCGCCGTACTCGAATATACCGACGCCGCCTATGCCGAAGAACTCGAGCGCCTGCACCAAGCGTTCTCGCCGATCGTTCTGCGCTGCAAAGAGCTTGGCCGCGCCATGCGCATCGGCACCAACCACGGTTCCCTCTCTGACCGACTCATGAATCGCTATGGTGACTCACCACTCGGCATGGTTGAAAGCGCACTCGAATTTATCCGTATCGCCGAGAGTCACAACTATCACGACATCTGCCTGTCGATGAAAGCGAGTAACCCAAAAGTTATGATCGAGGCTTACCGTCTGACCGCCGCACGTATGGCCGAAGAAGGTATGAACTACCCGCTGCACCTCGGCGTGACCGAAGCTGGCGACGGCGAAGACGCCCGCGTCAAAAGCGCGATCGGTATTGGCGCACTGCTCAACGATGGTCTGGGCGATACCATCCGCGTCTCACTTACCGAAGATCCAATCTACGAAGTGCCCGTGGCCCGCGACCTCGCCGACAAAGCAATGGCGCTCTGGAACCGACAAACAGACCTGCCACTTTCGGCCGAAACCAAAGACAGCATTAACCCATTCGACTTCAATCGCCGCAGCACCCGCGTCATTGAGCTCGGCCCGAAATGTAGCATCGGCGGCGACGTCGTCCCCGCCGTGATCGTCAAAACACAGCACCCGATCAGCGCAACTGCAGAAATCATCCAAGACGTTTGCCGCACCCAGAGCTCGCTCAAAGAAAGTAAGCTCGAAGGCCTCCAAGTCGAGATCAACAGCAGCGGCGACCTCACCGCATTTACTGGACTACACGAAGCCCTGCATAGTGTGGTACAAGCCTTCGTACTCGAACTTTCGGACGCAGTCGACCTCACTGACCTCGAAGCATTCGAATGGCCTGAAGACGGCCTCGCCGGCATCACCCTGCTGCAACACATCGAAAAGGAAGACGCCTACTACGCGACCAACCTGCTACAGTTTTGCCGCCAAAAAGGTTTCAACTGCGCCATTGATTGCCAAGCTGACGCCCTGCGCGAGGAGATCGGCGTACAACTCGCCCCGATGGGCAGCGAGCGTCTAATTCTAACCAGTGGCGTTCGAGCTTGCTCGGGCTCTGCATCAGAATCGCCCAACCACCCCGTCGGCAGCTACCGTACCCTTGCCGAAGCTGCCCAAGCCTTCGTGCCGGACGCACCTATCTGGATACGTAATACACTAACGAACACGCTTGCGCCGAAAGACTACTTTTCAGATCGCCTACTCGAAAGCAGCATTCTCAGCGGCGCCCTACTCTGCGATGGTATCGGCGACGCGATCAGCATCGAGACCGAACCACTCCTCGAAAAAGCCACCACGCTCGCTTATAATATTTTACAAGGCGCACGCGCACGCATCACCAAAACCGAATTCGTCGCCTGCCCAAGCTGCGGTCGCACCCTATTTGATTTACAAAGTGTCACCCAAACCATTCGCGCACGGACCGACCACCTCAAAGGTGTTACCATCGCGATCATGGGCTGCATCGTTAATGGCCCTGGCGAAATGGCTGATGCTGACTTCGGCTATGTCGGTGGCGCCCCCGCCAAAATTAATCTCTACGTCGGCAAACAATGCGTAAAGTATAACGTGCCCGCCGAAGAAGCCTTAGACCGTTTGATCGGTCTAATCAAAGAGCACGGCAAATGGGTCGAGCCGAGTTAAGCTAAAGCCGATTAGGCAATCATGACATCTTCCATGTCGTCAATTTCATCTAGGTCTACCTCAAAGATCTGATGGTTGAGCTGCGCACGGAAATCATCATACTTGATCAGTTCTAATCGGCCATCGAAGTGCTCGACGATCGCAGTCTTGGATTCCACCCAGTCGCCCGAGTTTAAATAGTGAATGCCATCGATTTGCTTATCATCGGCACTGTGAATATGTCCACACATGACACCATCACAACGCACACAGCCAACACACTCAAAAAAATCAGTCCAATAGTCATAATAACAGAAGTTTAAATTAACAGAGTCTCCAGCTGTAGCCGGCAAGAATGACGCTTAAAGTGACGATAAAAAAGCAGATCTAAAAAAAGAACTACAAAATGAAGCGGGCTGCAGGCATTTGCAAGTTTGAGTTGAAGCCGAACCTCACCTGTCATTAACTCGTCACATGTCTACCATCGGAACACCTTTTACATCTACGGCAATAAAAGTGCTGCTTTGCGGCTCAGGCGAACTGGGTAAAGAAGTCGCCCTCGAATTACAACGCTACGGCGTTGAAGTCATCGCCGTCGATGCGTATGCCGACGCACCAGCCATGCAAGTGGCCGACCGCTCACATGTTATCTCCATGCTCGACGGCGACGCCCTCCGCGCTGTGATCGAAGCAGAGAATCCCGACTTCGTGGTACCCGAAGTCGAAGCCATCGCCACTGATACACTCGCTGCGATTGAACGGGACGGCATCGCCACCATCATCCCCACCGCTCGCGCCACCCAACTCACGATGAACCGCGAAGGCATTCGCCGCCTCGCAGCCGAAGAGCTGGGTCTGCTCACTTCGCCATATCAATTCGCCGACACGTTGGAAGACTTTACCGCTGCGATTCACGCAATTGGCATGCCCTGCGTGATCAAGCCCATCATGAGTTCTTCTGGCAAAGGTCAGAGCGTCGTGAAAACAGAAGCCGACATCGAAGCCTCCTGGAATTACGCCCAAGAAGGCGGCCGCGCTGGCAAGGGTAAGGTCATCGTCGAAGGATTTGTCGATTTCGACTACGAGATCACCCTACTTACCGTTCGTCACGTCGATGGCACCAGCTTTTGCGCGCCGATCGGCCACATTCAAGTCGATGGCGACTACCGCGAATCCTGGCAACCGCAAGCCATGAGCGAGGCCGCACTCAATAGTGCGCAGCAAATGGCCGAAGCCGTCACAAGCAGCCTCGGCGGCTATGGACTGTTCGGTGTCGAGCTCTTCGTCAAGAACGACACCGTGATCTTTAGCGAAGTTTCCCCACGTCCGCACGATACGGGGATGGTCACCATGATCTCGCAGGACTTAACCCAATTTGCACTTCATGCCCGCGCCATTCTGGGATTACCAATCCCCAGTATTCGCCAATTCGGCCCCAGCGCCTCATCGGTGATTCTAGTCGAAGGCAAGTCGGAGCAAGTCAGCTTCGGCAATCTGCAACAAGCACTTAGCGAACCTGACACACAGCTACGCCTGTTCGGCAAGCCAGAGGTCAATGGTAAGCGTCGCATGGGCGTCGCCCTAGCCCGCGCCGAGACGATCGATGCCGCTCGCACTAAAGCCTGCCGCGCATCGAGCGCGGTGGAGGTGCAATTGTAGTTGAGGCGACACTCTTGTCGCTTACTTTGAAACGTATCTGAATATTGCGGGAGGACAATACTGAACAGCAAAAGCGACAAGAGTGTCGCTTCTACTTTCCCGCTACGGTAGCCAAGGATATTTCCTGAAATTGGGCTCGCGCTTTTCGTTCCATGCTTTGCGGCCTTCCTCGCCCTCTTCGGTGAGATAGTAGAGCATCGTCGCATTACCCGCTAATTCTTGTAGGCCTTGCTGACCATCCACGTCGGCATTGAACGCCGACTTGAGGCAACGAATCGACAGTGGGCTATGATTCATCACTTGCTGCGCCCATTCAAATCCTTCGGCTTCGAGTTGCTCATAGGGAACGACCTTATTGACCAAACCCATATCCAGCGCTTCCTGTGCATTGTATTGGCGGCACAAATACCAAATCTCGCGCGCCTTTTTGTGGCCGACGATACGCGCCAAATAACTCGAACCAAAACCACCGTCAAAGCTACCAACCTTTGGACCAGTCTGACCAAACACCGCATTGTCTGCCGCAATCGTCATATCGCACACCACGTGCAAGACATGCCCGCCGCCTACCGCAAAACCGGCCACCAGCGCGATCACGACCTTCGGCATCGAGCGGATCAACTTCTGCAAATCGAGCACATTCAGGCGCGGCACACCATCATTGCCGATATAGCCACCTTCTTTATGACCACGAATCTTTTGATCGCCGCCCGCACAAAATGCGAACTTACCGTCGGTCTGTGGATTAAATCCAGTTAGCAGAACGACACCGACCGAAGTATCTTCACGCGCATCGGTGAAAGCCTCGATCATTTCGGATACCGTATCTGGCGTAAATGCGTTACGCCGATGCGGTCGATTGATCGTCACTTTCGCAACACCATCGCACTTCTCATAAAGTATCTCTTCAAACTCGCGGGCTTTTTTCCAATTCATACCGACAAGATAGGACGGGTTTTAACCGAAAAGCAACGTCACGATTCAACGATTAATACACGAAGCTCGCGGACGAGGCATCGCCGAAATTCGGCACGTGCAAGGCGCTAATCTTCTTGGTCTCTGTATCCAGCAACATCAGACGCATTCGTCCGTTTTGACGCTTGGTAAACACTAAGTGCCGACCATCGTTCAACCATGTGGGCTCGACCGCAGACTGCGAAACAGACGTCAAAATCTCACTCTTACGCTTTGTGCTATCATACAGTGCGATCTGAAAACCACCGCTCACCGCTGCCGTAAAGGCGATTAAGTTCTCTTTAACCGGGTTCCATGTCGGCTCAGAGCAATAGCTACTGACATTGGTCGGGATGCGACGCATCGGCCCACCATTGGCAGACATCTCATAAATCTGAGGCTTTCCACGGGCATCTGAAGTAAAGGCCAAACGGCGACCATCTGGAGACCATGTCGGCGACGCTTCTAAGCTTTTATTGGTCGTCAATCGGCGCGGCTTATTGTCGATCGATGCAGCCACATAAATCTCTGCGTTACCGACACTCGTAAGCGACATCGCAATACTCCGCCCATTAGGGCTATACTCGCCGCCAGAATTTGTGCCCTTATATGTCGCCACTGGGATCTTACGACCACTCTGCAGATCGATCATATAAATATCAGGAAAACCTGTTTTATAATAAGTCGTGTAGAGCAGCTTGGTACCATCTGGCGACCAACTAGGTCCAGTCACCAACGCACGATCCGCAGTTAACGGACGCACACGATTAAACAACAAGTCACTCGTATATACCTCGGACACACCACGCTGCTTACCAATAAAGGCTAACTTACCCGCAAAGAATCCTTTTATATGCAAAGTAGCCTCTACCGCCAGATCGCAGGCGCGAAGGGTAGCGTTTTGCAAATCGCGCCCTGGCACCACGCGGCGTAACTGTTCCTGCACTGGCTGGCCAGAGCCAATTGTAAGCGTCACAGACGAGTCACTGGCACGCTCGATTTGAAAGGTAAAAGCCGACTTCGCTGCGGTCGTCACCATATAACCGCCATGCAGAGCAAACGCCCGTCGTGCCAACTTCGCTAGGGCTTCATCAGTGCTGTCCACTGCAATCGCCAAACGCCCCTCACTTTGGCGAACAGCTTCGCCAATATTAATCGACTCCGCCGAAACAGTACTCGTCTGCAAAGAAAACGAAGCAATAAGAAGCAAAAAGTAATGAAATATACGCATTTATAATAAATAGTCGTAGGCTTGCAATAACCGCAAACGCAAATCCACTTCAATAAATATTTTTTAATCATTGGGAGGCGTAGCAAAGTTCAGAAGCTGCGCCTGCGTAATAAGATAGAATTGAGATCCGCCTACGCATCCTCAACAAAACCGACTCTTTTGCGAATATTTATTCGATTCGTGTTGAGTCGCAGCCAGAGAGTTCCACTCTGCTCAATTCTTCAACCAAAACATACAGTGGACATAGAAAGCATCAAAGCAGCTCTTAAGACGGTCAAATTCCCAGGGTTTAGCCGTGACATCGTCTCCTTTGGCCTCGTCAGAGACGTCGACCTTAAAGATGGCGAAGCCCTGATCAGCGTCGAAATTACGACCGCAGACACGAAAATTCCCGAGCAAATTGCTGCCGACATTAAGTCCGCAGTGGGCGCCCTCGATAGGATACTCGACGTCAAAATCCGCATGGAGATTTCCCAGCCAAAAAATCAGCCCAGTCCGACTGGCGGAGCCAACGGTAGCACGCCGACTAACAGCGCCGCCATGCAGAAGGTGAAATACGCCATCGCAGTCGCCAGCGGCAAGGGCGGCGTCGGCAAATCCACCGTCACAGTGAACCTCGCCTGCGCACTGCAACGCCAGCTTGCAGCAGACGGCAAGGCTGGCGTCGGCATTATGGACTGCGACATTTATGGCCCGTCCATTCCTCTGATGCTCGGCGCCAGCGGACGCCCAGAAATCGATAACGATCTAATCGTACCATTAGAAAATTTCGGCGTGCGTACGATGTCGATGGGATTCCTAGTCGACGAGGACTCCCCAGTCGTCTGGCGTGGCCCAATGATCATGAAGACCATTCAACAGTTCGCGCAAAACGTGAATTGGGGTGAATTAGAAATCCTCGTCGTCGACCTGCCACCAGGCACTGGCGATGCACAGCTCTCTTTAGTGCAAACCATCCCACTCGACGGTGCAGTGATCGTGACGACGCCTCAGCCGGCGGCATCCAATGTAGCTCGACGCGGCGCGCGCATGTTTGAAAAGGTCAACGTGCCGTATCTTGGCGTAGTCGAGAACATGAGCTATCTCGAAAACGCAGATGGCACACGCCAGCAGCTTTTTGGTGAAGGCGGCGGCGCAAGTACTGCAAACAGTCTCGGCACGCCACTTTTGGGCGAAATACCAATCGATCCCTCGATTCGTATCGGCTGCGACAACGGCATCCCGATTGTCGTTAGCGAGCCCGAATCAGTGGCAGCGAAAGAATTCTTTAAAGTCGCCCGCCTAATCATCGAGCAATTAAATATATAGTTTTTTGTAAAAACTATATTGTTTTTATTTTGAACTAGCCACCGAAAGCCTTGTCATTAAGTATTACTTTATAGTGTTCAACCCAAAGGCAAATTGCCTGTAATGAGTAAGGATAAAAAAGATATGTCACCCACAACCACCAACGCAAAGCCCTCCAAAGGCTTCGCAGAGCGTTCCAGTTTATATCAAGAGTTCCTCGCAGAGCGCGAAGAAATCCTTCGTCACAAATGGATTGAATCGGAAAAAAAGGGTAAAGACATTGGTTTCGAACGTGCCCTGCTCGACTGGATTCGAAAGCACCGCGAGAACTGGCGCAGCGAGCGATCGCCCAGAAAAAAATAAACTTTCAAAAACCTCAGTGATTCAGCTGAGGTTTTTTGTGGGCGGAATGATGGGATCCAGGGAGGGGCGACCTCCGCGTCGCCCGCATTGCCTCAAGTAGGCCTTAATCCGTGAAGGGCAATGCTCCGTCGTTGCCACCGAGAGACTCAGTGAATCCTGATTTAACTAATGGAAATGACGGAGCATTTCCCTCCACACACAGGCACAAAAAAACCCGCCTTCTCAGGCGGGTTTTCAAAAATAGGCACAAATGCCAAAAAAGATTAGTTCTTGATTTCGCGGTGCAGTGTATGACGACGAAGAAACTTGTTATACTTCTTTTTCTCAACGCGATCTGGCTGCTGCTTTTTATCGCGGCTGGTCATATAGCGGGATACTGGTTTGCCCTCGGCGCGTGCCTCAGTGCATTCGATCATTACGTGTTCTCTTGCCATACTAAAAATTCTCTGTTGGATTTTGAAAAAAGAGCGGAAGTTAGGTGCTTCAGGAGCTGAAGCAACTCTTTTTTCATCTGAATTTCAATAAAACCGACCAGACCTAGGCTTGAAATCACTGAATACTTCGATCAAAAACAAATTTTCATTTTGATTCATCCTCTTAATTCCCAACGATATGACACAACAAGGATCCGCAGGCAACGTCATTGCCGCACTTTGCAGCTTCTTCATTCCGGGACTCGGGCAGCTCGTACAAGGCCGCCTACTTATCGCCATCGTCCAATTCCTCCTAGCCGCGGCTCTCTGGGTCGTCCTGCTCGGCTGGATCATACACCTTTGGTCCATTCTGGATGCCGCTTTATTTAAAGCTAAATAAACCGATTCGTATTTCATTAGATTACGTATTGCCCTCCTCGTCGCAGCACGTTTTTACTGTTTGCTTCCAATGAGCAAAACGTCCCTTACAGTTTCCATCGGCACCGACCACGCAGGGTTTCCCCTCAAGGCGCCAATCATTCAATTTCTACGCGACCGTGGCCACCAAGTCATCGATTGTGGCTGCGACTCGACCGAGTCCTGCGATTATCCCGACTTCATCCGCCCTGCAGCTGAGGCGGTGGCAGAAGGCAAAGCCGATTACGGCATCGTGCTCGGCGGTAGCGGCAACGGCGAAGCCATTGTCGCCAACAAGGTCAAAGGCGTGCGCTGCGGCCTCTGCTGGGACGAATGGTCCGCGCAGATGACTAAAGAGCACAACGATGCCAACTGTATCTCCATCGGCGCCCGACCAGTTTCCGAAGCAATGGCGCTCAAGATCGTCGGCATCTGGCTCGACGCTGATTTCGAAGGTGGCCGCCACCAACGCCGGGTCGATAAGATCGAAGGCTAAGTCACTTACCAACTTTTCTTTTTTCACATTTAATCGATACCAAATAATTCTCATGGCAGACAAAAAAACAAAAGACGCAGACAAAGGCGCAGGCCCAAAAATCCAGGAAACATTCCTCAAGGAACGTAAAGTATTTCTTTGGGGCGAAGTCTCGGATAAATCCGCTCGCGATATCACCGAGAAACTCCTCTATCTCGAAGCAGACGCTCCGGGCAAAGAGATCACCTTCTACGTCAACACTCCAGGTGGCTCTATCACAGCTGGCATGGCAGTATATGACACCATGAAGCTGATCAGCTCACCGATCAAAGTGATCGTCACCGGTATGGCCGCCAGCATGGGTTCAATTCTGCTCTGCGGCGCTGACAAGGGCAACCGCTTCCTCTACCCGCACTCACGCGTATTGATCCACCAACCGCTCATCTCCGGCCAAATGGTCGCTGTAGCCGTGGACATCCACATTCAAGCGATGGAAATGGAACGTCTGCGCGACGAGCTCAACGCGATCCTCGCAGAAAGCTCAGGCCAGAAGCTTGCAAAGATCCAGCAAGACACGGACCGCGATTTTTACATGACCGCGAAGGAAGCCATCGCTTACGGCCTTGCCGATGCGATCGTCGAAAAGATCTAAGCGCTCCGAAGCCAGTTTCGAAAGCCCGCCCGTCAACACGGCGGGCTTTTTTGTGCGCGCAAATGCGATTAGGGCTCGAGTCAACGGGGAGGGACAACCTCCGTGTCGTCGGAATGTAGCCGCATAGCGAATAACACGGCAACAGAGAGCGGTGGATACACAGATGTGGGCGAGTCGCCCACACTCCGACAACACAGACTCCCGTCTTTCGACCTCTAGGCTTCGGCGAACTGGCCAGGCAGTCTGTCCCGTAACGTCACAACTTTTCACGTTTCGATTGCCCCACTGAATAAGCAGCAGCCATAAAAAAGGCCGCCCCGAGACGGGACGGCCTTAAGAAAGACTTATGTTAAGTCCGAAGTTTAAGCAGCAGGTGCTGTGTTCGCTTCTTTTGCCTTTTCAACTAAAGTGTTGAAAGCGACTTCATCGTGAATCGCTAGCTCGGAGAGCTGCTTACGGTCCATATCGATCTCAGCAGCCTTGAGGCCACGGATGAA
>Ga0209602_1001103_pt1 | contig 24505 bp, 18 predicted proteins | sample COGITO_mtgs_1205_3_FD_184810 | JGI IMG/M metagenome (GOLD analysis project Ga0209602, IMG submission 184810) | Pelagic marine microbial communities from North Sea - COGITO_mtgs_120524 (SPAdes) (version 2) | ecosystem: Environmental > Aquatic > Marine > Epipelagic ...
GGGTGCCCGCATCCACTTGAGCCTTCAGGGTTTGACCAGTTCCATTCGCTACAAATGCCACGGGAATGGTGACATCCATACCATTGTCGCCACCAGACATATTGATGAGGCCGCCAGATGGGTCTGAATCCAAGAATGCATTGTAGATGATCACCCCTACGGCACCACGAAGTTGAGCGAGGTATGCCTTCAGGCCGAATTGGCATGATCCACGAGAAATCAGAACAATCTTTCCGGAGAAATCTACGGAAGAGTTCATCACGCCTACAGAATCACAGCCACAGTAGCTATTCGGAAAATTGTATCCGTAGCTATTGTTCGTATTCGTGTCGCCGTCATCCATCATGACGAGCGTATCCAAGACCGCATCGGCTGGATTTAAGAGATTGGCCAATCCCCAGCCGGAGCCATCGCCCTGGTTGGTGTGGTCATACAAGCCCGCAATGGTTGACGGGTTCATTACGTTCAAAATGACGGTTTGCGCGTTCATCGCAAACGCACCCATTAAGAGTAATGCGCTGAGAGTTAGTTTTTTAATCATATGATTCGTTTAGGGGTTTGTGTTCAAGAGTCGAAGTTAACTAAAGTTAGTGTACTATAAAAACGGCAATTCGGACTTTTTGAATTCCTCAGTTGGCGAAGATCATCTGCTTCGTTCCCACGCATTCACCCCCTACGAATAAACTATAAGTATAGGTGCCCACCTGTCCGTAGCCATGGTCGTACAGGACTTCGTTCAAGCCCGGCTCTAGCGGGATGTGAATGATTTCCAGCAAGCGCCCCTGTAGGTCCGTTACTCGAATCTCGCCTTTAGTAGGAGGTTGGTTTTCTGCTACATGCACCCCAATCCAGGTGGATTCATCGAAGGGGTTGGGCCGGTTTTGAAGGAGTTGAAAGGAAGGGATGGCGTCCTCAAAGGCATGCTCTTCCAGGCCGATTTGGCCAGCCAAAACCATCTTTTCTGGACTAAAAAGACTTTCAAGCTTCTGGCCGTCCGGCATAGTCCGAACCGCACAAGCACTGATGAAATACACATTGGTGGACGGGACACCTCCGATCCAATGATTGGGGCCACTGGATAATTCGGCGGTCATGGTGTCAAATTCGGTCAGAGCAGTCCGAACCATGATTCGAACTTCCGATTCGGGCGTCCAGGTGGATACTTCAAAAAAGGCAGGATTTGTAGAGCCATTGCTCGCCGTATACGAGCCGACAACAAAAACATTGGAAGGAGGCGGTGGGGCATAGGCCGCCATCACGGCGGCATTCGCGTTGATCAAGGCATTTCGGCCCAAATAATGGAAGTCTACATAAAAACTGTCCACTTCGCCATCGCCATTGGTATCCGCTCCCAGAACGTCGCCCGACGTGTGCTGTCGGTCCGTGTAGCCTGGCCCATTGCTGGCATTTCCGTGTTCATTGGCCGAGGTAAAGCGAATCGCCGAAAACCCACGCTGGCGGAACGGAATGTGGTCGCCGCCACGCCCTGTGCGGTCCTCTGCGGCCATGACAGACACCTGCATGGGTACACCCTTCCAACCGCCTTGAGCCGACCCGATGGTGCTCAATTCCTCTTGATGCTGCAACTTGACATAACGTGCCAGCTGTTTGTGGGCAGAATTAAAACTACCGGCCGAAAACAAGCGCACCTGCGCACTGTCAATCGCGTTGACGCCCGGACAAGATGGTGCGGAGGAGGTTTGGCCACAGATTATTCCACCAATAACATCATTGTTGAATACGGCAGTGATGGGCAAGTCTTCTTGGTCGGCATACTGGGCAAATGCCCCTGCGCCGTAGAGCCCTTGTTCTTCGCCAATGGTTACCATAAAGACCAAGGTCGCGGGATATTCGTGGGAGGACATGATGCGCGCCAATTCCATGACTAAAGCAGTGCCACTGGCGTTGTCTTCTACGCCTTCCGCCAAGCAAGCTGTATCACACGGGGTGTCGCAGCGGCTGTCCATGTGTCCTTCAATGAGGATAATTTGGTGGTTGGCGGTATCCGTGCCGGGCAAAACAGCCAAAATGTTGCGATGCTGCCCCATGCCGCAAATTCCCTGATCAAATTGAAAATAGGAGGGAATAAGCCGACCATTTTGTTGGCTCGAAAAGCGTTGAAACGATTGGTAGACCCATCGACGCGCTGCACCAATGCCACGGGTTGAGGACAGGGTATCGCTTCCGGTATTGCGGTTCTCAAAACTGGCCAATTGAACAATGTATGCCTTCAGGCTATCCGCGTTTAAATCTTGATAAATCGCAGCGCTAATAGACCGCGGTGAGGCAGTACCCCCAAGTGCATACGCCGCTGGGTTAAAGGCGCCACGAAGGACCGAATTTGCTGCTGCCGAGGTGACCACAAAATTGCTTTGGGCAAATCCGCTCAAACTGAGAGTGATGACGGAGGCAAAAAGGAGGAGGCGATTCATCTTCGATTTGTTTAGAGCTAGAAATATACAACAGATGCACCGCCTAAATGGTTGTATTTTGGGGTGGTGGAAAACGTCCTACGGTCCCTGATGCTGCTCCTGTTGGCTCTCGTCTTCGTCCCAAAGGTGCATGGACAATGTAGCTTGACCGTTTCCCCTTCTAACGCCAGCACCTGTCCAGGTGACAGTGTACAAGTCAACGTTACAGGAGGAACCAGTTACACGTGGTCGCCGTCGGTGGGTTTAAGCTGCTCGTCCTGCGCCAATCCGTGGGTCCAGGTAGATTCAGCCATGTCCTACACGGTAACCTCGAGCACCTCTGGCAACCAGAACGCTGTGAATTGGAATTTTTCCAGCGGAAACACGGGCTTTTCTACTCAATACATTTACAATGCCACCAGTATTTGGAACGAAGGCACGTATGCGGTGGGTCCCAGTGCGAATGCGGTTCACCCCAATTTTGCGGCCTGGGGCGATCACACCACGGGTACTGGTAACTACATGATTATCAATGGGTCTACCAATGGCATTAAAACCATTTGGTCCCAAACAGTCGCCTTGCCCGCGGGGTCTAACGCAACCTTGTCCATTTGGATGCTGACCTTGGCCACTCCGGCAGGTCAATTCAGGGTCAAAATCAACGGTACGGTGATCGGGTCCAACCAAACGACCCCGGCCACCGTAGGGGTATGGGGAAATTATACCTTTCCATTTGTGGTCCCTGGATCGGGCAATGCAGCGGTGGTCATTGAAAGTGTAAGCACCGCACTGGCGGGCAACGACTTTGGGTTGGACGACATTCAGTTCACCTATTCATGTACAGCCTCCGCCACATTAAATGTTCAGCCATATGCCAAACCTGTGGCCCGAGCTTTCGCTTCAGATAGCCTGGGATGTGCAGGACTCTGTGTAAACTGGGCGGACAGCTCCATCCTCGGCAGCGGCGCCAACATCATTTGGAGGCAGTGGACGTGGGGCGATGGAAGTCAGGACACCGGGCGTTTTCCCGTTCATTGTTATGCAACGGAAGGAACGTTCATGGGAAATCTGGTGGTGGTTTCGAGCCAAGGCTGCCGCGACACGGTGAACTTGCCTGCGGTGACCATTGCCGCGCCCCCAACCTTAGAAGTGGTCTTTGATTCCACCTCGAGTTGCTTGGGTGCGGGTTTACCGACTAGTCCGCTGGCCCAACCCCCTGTGTTATACCCGGCCCGGCCCGAACCATGCTACTTCTACCGAATCAACCTTGGTGCCTTTGGCCCCAACATTCCGGATTCCACCCGGGTCACAGTCACATACAATTCAGGCGGAGCGGCTTCAGTGGATTGGATTCTAAACACACCTCCGGGGGCGACTTGGTATTCTGGCAGCATCCCTGTCCAATGGTCCAACCGTCCAACGGAAATTTGCTTCGAACTCGAAGTGCCTGGGGGATGCCGAGATTCTTTGTGTTTTCCACTGCGCTTTGCCCCCGAAGTGTCACTCCCTAATGTATTTACGCCCAATGGAGACGGAACGAACGACGGCTTCTTGCCTCACTTCGAAAATGTGGATTGGGCGCACTGGGAAATCTATTCTCGATGGGGACAGAAAGTATATGAAAGTGCGAGCTACACCGAACCCTGGGATGGTCGTATCGGCTCTGGAGAGGCGGCTGACGGGGTTTACTTCATTGTAGTCCGTGCGGGCAATTCAGACGTTCCAGGCGAGGTTGTCACGCACGGAAGCCTCCACCTAATGCGTTAGCGAATGAAGACGAAGCGATTAGGGTGAGACGTGGCAGTGTCTAATTGGTAGCCCTCAGCAGTAAATAGAGGGATGGCATGTACCCCTTGGTCGTAGTGCTCGCACAAATGCCGCGCCAAGAGGCCGCGAGCTTGCTTGCTAAATACGGACACGGCTTTCCGTTTTCCACCGGATTCTTGGAGAAAATCAATATCGATCCATTCCATACCGCTCCGGTCAAAGGCTTCTGAGTATTCGGCAGAGGCTAAATTGATCAGGGGTTGATTTTGCAATTCCTCCCGCAACCACGCAGAGATTTTTACGGTCCAGAAATTTCGCAGGGATTGGCCTCCCCATTTTTGGTCCATGTCCAATCGATAGGGCTGGATGCTGTCCGAACCTCGAAGAACCCCATACAAGCCTGAGCCGATGTAAATCGATGCCAGGGCTCTTGCATGCGCCCCAGTGCTCAGCGTTTCTAGATTGAATTTGGCAAAAGCTTCTCCTTGAAAACTCCCCAAAGCGGCAGAGCCGGACATCAGGTGGATATCGGCATTCCACTCAGCCAAGCGCTCCTTAATTTTTGCGCTCAAGGCCGGGGAGGTGCCGTGAAATGAGGCAATTTTTGACAAACTCCATTTCGACATGTTGCCTTGCATTTTGTTGGCTTCCTCCATAAAATAAGGCAGTTGTGAACCTGCAATGGAGCTATGTCCCATGGTTTTAGCGGATGAAAGCAGGATTTTCATGGGAATAAAGGTAGGGCGGATGAAAAGTGGCACACGATTTGGTCAAATATGAGGACATCCAAATTTGGAACCCCTGTATGAAGCATTTGTACGCAGTTGTACTTAGTGGAGTTGTGGCATGGGCTAGTCAAGGCCAAATACAAAGCTATAACCATGTGGAGCTCCTGGTGGTTCGTCCCAAAGTTGAGCGGCCCAATCCTATCCCAGATAGCTTGTACAATCCCTTGAAAGAAGTGGTGGTTTCAGCCTACCGTTCCGTGGAAGCGAAACGGGATGTCTCCCAAGAAATAGCCGTAATCAACCGACAGAGCATTCAACAGTCTATGGCGGCTTCCACAGTGGATGTTTTGGCCAATCAAGCGGGTATATCCGTTCAAAAAAGCCAATTGGGCGGGGGGTCTATCGTGCTAAGGGGCATGGAGGCGAACCGAGTGCTTCTCGTGGTGGACGGCGTGCGCATGAACAATCTGATCTACCGTTCGGGGCACTTGCAAAATGCCATTACGGTGGATCCGTTGGCTTTAGAGCGCATTGAGGTAGCCTTCGGGCCAACCTCCAATGCGTACGGTAGCGATGCTATAGGTGGGGTGATTCATTTCATGACGAAGACCCCCATGTTCTCGCAAAAAAGGCAGTTGCATGGCCAGGCCTATGCCAAATACAGCACCGCACTTCAGAGTTGGGTGAAGCATGCGGAGCTTACAGGTACATCTTTGCAATGGGGATTTTTCACTTCGTTAACGGAATCCAATTTTGGGGAACTTCGTGGCGGACGACGCATCAACCCATTTTACGGTGAATTGTATGGCATGCGCGAGGTGTATGCAGTCCGAACTTTATCGGGGGATTCCCTGGTGGCAAACCCAGAGCCGTGGATTCAAAAGGCGAGTGGGTATACCCAATACGACTTTGTTCAGAAAGTGCTATATCGAGCGCGTTCCGACCGCCGAAACACCCTAAATATTCAGGGCTCTACCTCCAGCAATATTCCCCGCTACGATAGAATGACCGATCCCAGTTCCACCACAGGGCTTAAATATGGGGATTGGTACTATGGACCCCAAAAGCGCTTGATGGCGAGCTTCAAACATGACGCATTGGATGTCTTAGGTTTTGATGGCGTAAGTGTGACGGTGTACCACCAGAATGTAGAGGAAAGCCGCATGACTCGAAAATTCAATCGCTCAAGTCTTCAGCGACGCGTGGAGAATGTCATGGTAAACGGTTTTAACTCAGACGCAATGAAGGGCTGGGGTAACAATACCTTGCGTGCGGGCGTCGATGGATGGTATCAAACCGTTCAGTCGAGAGGTATGGAGTCCGATATATTTAATGGTGGACCAGAAACCCCCATTGATTCGCGCTATCCCGGTGGACGGAATGAAATGTATTCACTTGCGGCATTTGCCACCCACATTAACCGTGTGACGGATGAAGTGACCATCACAGAGGGTTTTCGCGTAGGCAATTCGGTGTTGTTTAGCGAGTTCACGGATAAAACATATTTCCCCTTTCCTTATGAATACATCTACCAGCGGATGCCGGTCGCTTCAGGAAGCATAGGGTTGATCTACAACCCAAATGAGGGCAATAAATATTCTTTCACCGTTTCAACGGCCTACCGTGTACCCAACATTGATGACCTTTCCAAGGTTTTCGAAACGGCTCCAGGCATGCTGATAGTGCCCAACCCGCACTTGCGTCCCGAACAGGCTTTCACTGCGGAACTTGGGAACATCCGAATTTTCAAAGCCGGCCACAGCCTGGAATGGAACCTGTATACGACCTCGTTGACCGATGCTTTAATGGTACAGCCCTTCCGTTTGGATGGTTCGGATTCTGCCTTCTATGACGGCGCCATGGTAGGCGTTTATGCCCAGCAAAACGTGCAGCGGGCGGTCATTATGGGTTACTCCATTCGTGGTAACGTGATTCTGAGCGGTCCTTGGACGATGAATGGCGTGCTGCAGGGGACACAGGGGATGTTGGGATATCCGATCATGGGGAACCTGGACCACATTCCTCCAGTTTCAGGCAGGCTTGCCCTGAACTGGCAGCACAAAGCCTGGTCATGGGAATTTTTTGGTTTGGGAAATGGCTGGAAGCAAATCGATGCCTATCAACTCAACGGTGAGGACAATGAGCAATATGCCACACCTGAGGGAATGCCTGCTTGGGTGACGTGGAATAGCTCCTTGACCTTTGCCAGTAAAAAGGGCTTGTCCATGCAATTAGGGGTCTACAACCTTTTAGATACGCAGTACCGAACTTTTGCCTCTGGGATCAACGCTCCTGGTCGAAACATACAAACGGCCCTGCGCTACACTTTCTAGGCCTTCTCCTGTGTACCTTTAGGGGAAACCCAAGGTATCCATGAAGAAATTCTTGCCTCTTTTCGCCTTTTGGCTGCTGTTGGCCTGCGAATCGCCCGAGCTCACGGAAGCCGTTTCATTGGATTCACTGGTGCCTCTTCCCTCAAGGATGGATGTTCCCGACGATAGAGGCATGACCGTGGTTCAAGGCTCCGTCCGGTTCGTTGGAATTCCAGAAGGTGACTTTGCCGAATTGGAGGAATGGCCGCAGTCAGCGGATGGCTTACCTATCATATGGAGGAAAGAGGAAGGCGATGCCCTGAGTCTTCAAGGGTATTGGCTCGATATTTCTGCCGATTCTGTGGTCATTCTCGCAGCTGGAGATGCAGGGGTGCATGCGGCCTTATCCACCTTAAAGCAATTAGTGCCCACCTCCCATTGGCCTGAAAAAAAGGGGGATCCAATTCGGCTTGGATTTGCATGGCCCCAAGTGCATATCGAGGATGAACCTGCCTTTGAATACCGAGGTATGCACTTGGATGTGTGCCGCCACTTTATGCCCATTGCATTTGTCGAGAAGTACCTAGACAACCTTGCTTTGCACAAGTTTAACCGTTTTCACTGGCACCTTACAGAGGACCAAGGCTGGCGTATTGAAATCAAGAAATACCCAAAGTTGACGGAGGTAGGCGCTTGGCGTTCGGCTTCACAAACTGGGGCCTACCGCGAACAGCGCTTCGACAGCGCGCGTCATGGTGGGTTTTACACCCAAGAAGAAGCACGTCACATAGTGGACTATGCCCGCCGACGCGGAATTACGGTGATTCCAGAAATCGAAATGCCGGGTCACTCTTTAGCTGCATTGGCGGCTTACCCCGAGCTATCCTGTGCCGGAGGTCCCTTCGAGGTGGCCCATGGGTGGGGGGTGTTCGACGATGTGTATTGCGCTGGGAACCCAGAGGTGTACACTTTTTTAGAAGGCGTTTTGGACGAAGTCATGGATATCTTCCCGTCGCCTTTGATTCATATCGGTGGCGATGAGTGCCCAAAAACCCGATGGGAGTCCTGTTCCAAGTGCCAGCTGGAGATGGAGCGAAACAAACTCAAGGACGAACACGCGCTTCAATCTCATTTCATCACTCGAATGGAACGCTATCTTAATGCCCATGGTCGAAACATCATTGGCTGGGACGAAATCCTCGAAGGAGGTTTGGCCCCAAATGCCGCGGTGATGTCTTGGCGTGGCACGGCAGGGGGCATACAAGCAGCCTCCATGGAGCACGAGGTGGTCATGACCCCTGGCAAGCCGCTCTATTTTGACCATTACCAGTTTAACCCAGACGAAGAGCCGGTAGCCATTGGGGGGTTCAATTCCTTGATGGATGTCTATGCATTCAATCCAGTTGCCGGCGTGCCGGCCGAATACCACCGGTACATATTAGGGGCTCAAGCCAATGTGTGGACCGAATACATGGAAACCTCGGACCATGTCGAGCACATGGTTCAGCCACGCGCTTCGGCTTTGTCGGAAGTTTTGTGGCTTGGGGGAAAGCGCCCCGGTGAAGATGCGGCCTTCCGACAAGCGATGGACTACCACATCCAACGCCTCCAGGCCATGGGCTGGAAGTACGCACCCTATGAATTCAAAAAAATAGCCACCGATGAAGCGCAGTGATTTTCTTAAGATTGTAGGAGGTGGGGCGGCCATGACGGCCATACTGCCCTCAACCCTACGCGCGAAGGATGCCGCACGCTCTAACGAGTATATAGAACCCGTTTCCATCGCTACCTGGCGCTTTGGCTTGGAGACCACGGCCGAGGCCATGAAGGTCTTACGTGCTGGCGGATCTGCCTTGGATGCCACCGAAGCAGGGGTTAAGCTTTGCGAAGCAGATCCCAAGGAGCGCTCCGTGGGATTAGGTGGGCGTCCGGACCGAGACGGCTTTGTCACGCTGGATTCCTGTTGCATGGACCACTTGGGCAACATTGGATCCGTGGCCGCGGTCGAGAACGTCGTACACGTGAGCTCGCTCGCCCGAGCGGTGATGGAGAAAACGCCACATGTCATGATCGTGGGGGAAGGCGCACGCCAGTTTGCCCAAGAAATGGGCTTCCCACTCCAAGATTTGATGGTGCCGGATTCCAAACGCGAATGGGAGAAGTGGCGCGAGAAATCGGACTACCAGCCCATCGTCAACATTGAAAACCACGACACCATTGGGCAGCTCTCGTTGGATCAAGAAGGCCGTCTGGCGGGCATTTGTACCACGAGTGGCATGGCGTTCAAAATGCGCGGCCGAGTTGGGGATAGTCCTATTATTGGCGCAGGCCTCTATGTGGATGGGGCCATTGGCGCTGCGACGGCGACGGGGCATGGAGAGGAAGTGATTCGCGTGGTGGGCTCCTACCGCGTGGTCTCCGAAATGGAACGCGGATTCAGCCCCCAAGAGGCCTGTGAACGAGCGGTCCAAAAGATCTACGAGTTCTTCGAGCGACGCCAGGCGGGTATTCAAGACACGCAAATTGGCTTTATCGCTCTGGATAAGCGGGGCCGAACGGGCGCCTACGCCTTGCGCCCCGGATTCCAATATGCCGTCGCGCGCGCCGGTTCAGACCCGGAGTTGGTCGATGTTCAGGCGCTCCTCAAATCGTAGTGACTGCCGAGCGAAGGCCGACATGTCGCGTAGATGGTCACCCCGTTTCAGCGAGGGGTCCTGTCTGTTGCGGGCACCATTACCCTGTGTGAAGCGCGGCCAAAAGGGCTTGCACCTCCGTACCATTCACCCGCTGTTTATTGTCGAGGATAGCCGAGCTGTGTACTTGTTGAAAGCCCATCCGGATATAGTCTTGTACGTTACTTGAGCGGATGCCCCCACCCGGAAGAATGTCGATCCGTCCTGCGGCCTTTCGCTTAATTTCTTCCAAAAGGGCCGGGTCATCCTGTCCATACCCTGTTAGAATTCGGCAGAAACCCGCACGAATGGCATCTTCCACCCCTTGAATGGGGTCGTCCAAAACATCAAAGGCTCGATGCAAAACACACGGGATGCCGACTTCTTGAATGATCGCCTGACAACGCGTTACATCCAAACGCATATGAGGAGTGACCCCGCCGAAAATTAATTCATGTGCACCTGCTCGTTTCATGATTTCGGCAGATTGACTCATTTGACTCCATTCCTTTGAGGTGTAGGAGAAGTCGCCTCCTCGGGGCCGAACCATCGCGACGAGGGGAATATGTACACTGTGACGGAGTGCGAAAACCCACTCCTGTGGTGGAGTAATTCCCCCCAAGTCGTACCTCTGGCAAACCTCGAGGCGCCCTGCGCCAAAACGAACAGCATCGTAGCAATCTTCAAGGTGAAAAGCACAAATTTCTAGCATGGGTCATCCAAATATGGCACATTATTCGATATCTATGCAGGTATGAAAAAAATGCTTACCCTGTTGGTCCTCCTTGGCAGTCTAAGTTTGTCTGCTCAAAAAATCGACCCCGCCATCGCCCAGCTCCCCTATAATTTGTTGGGGCAAGATTCCATCGGCCTGCGGTCCATGTCGCCCTCCTTCTTGCAATTGGAACCCAATGTTTTCCAGGTCACCTACAATCCCTTCGTGATAACTGCTGAAATGGAATTCATCTCGCGCGACAATATGGAGCGACGGGTAACCACCGTGAATGTGGAGGCCACCAACAAGGCACAGCAAAAGGCCATTCAGAAAGCATTTCCGGGCAAATACGTCGTGGATACCGCTGGATTTAATCCGATGACCCATCCCATGGGCTTGTCGGCGATTTTGGAACCTTACCGATCCAAAGACACGGTGCTGTATGAATTCCGACTGGTTCCAGACAAATTGCGCCTGCCGGATTTCAGCAAGTGGATGCCCTTCATTGGGGCGGAGGCAGATAGTTTTCTATTGGCAGAAGACCTGTATCTATTTGATCCAAGCCAAGAACTCGAATCCGGGCAACGCGCCTACAGTATCGATACAACCGATGAGGGCCAATTGGGCTATCGCGTAGACTATAACAGTGATGTGGATGTGATCCTATACCGCGTCCTAGGCGGGGATTTGGGAGGCGAAGTGGTCTTTGTGCCGTATAAATCGAATCTGGTCAAGGGTTCACGAGATATGTTCAAGTTCTACTTCCCTCAGTTCATCGATGGCGATAGTGACTTTGAGCTTCGAATTCGCATCGAAGGAGAGGGGTCCTTAGCTCGCTATTTCCTCGGCACGCAGAGCAAGGAGAACGGGGTGAGCCATGTACTAGAATTGAACCGGCAAGAATACCTCGATATCCTCGAGGAGGTGTCTGCGGGATAAACTCAAAGATCTTTGAGCGAAAAAGAGAGGGGCAGCAGGGAGTTGGCATCCGCACAAATCCAGGTAGCCCCTTTTTCGTTGGACAACAAGAGGCGTATGGGGGCTTCTTGTCGCTGGGTTTGCTCACTCAATGCTTGACGGCACATCCCACACGGTGCCAAGGGATCGTGGTGTCTGCCACTAGGGTCCCGATAAACAATCGCCATAGAGCGGATGGCTTGGCCCGGGGCCTGCATGTTCGAAACGGAAAGGGCGACCCGTTCGGCACAAATGCCCACGGGGTAGGACGCATTTTCTTGGTTGGTTCCAATCCAAATCTCGCCATCCGCGCTTTCGCAGGCCGCACTCACATGGAATTGAGAGTAGGGTGCATGGCCGGTTCCCAAACGCTTCAGAGCAGCTTCCACCAAGGTTCGATCATTCCGTGTTAGGTCCTGCAGCGATTCGTAGGTTTCTAGCTCTATGTTGATCTGTTTCATATGACGGATTTATGGGAGGAAAACTACGGAAAAAGGCCGAACGGACATCTTACCTTTGATGGATGCGAGCGGAAATCATCACGATCGGAACTGAAATACTGCTAGGCCAGACCATAGACAGTAATTCCGCATGGCTGGGTCAGCAACTGAATGGATGTGGGGTGCAAGTAGAGCGCATCACCTCCGTGGCGGATAATCCGAAAGATATCATCGCAGCGCTAAATGCCGTGCCCGAAACGATCCATTGGGTCTTCCTCACAGGAGGCTTGGGTCCGACCAAAGATGATTTGACCAAGCACGTGCTCTGTGGCTATTTTGGGGATCACTTGATTTTTCGCCCCGAGGTCTATGCACACATTGAAACCTTATTTGCTTCGATGGGCCGGGTTCCCAACGCCTTGAATCGCCCACAGGCCGAACTGCCCGCTAAGGCAGAAATTATTGCTAACTCCGTCGGGACCGCCCAAGGCATGCTTTGGACCCGGGGAACTCAGCACTTTCTTTCCATGCCTGGAGTCCCATATGAAATGAAGCACATCATGGAGGAAGTGATCTTGCCGCAAATCCGGTCAGAATGCGACGAATTCATGATTCACCGGTATTTTGTGGTTCAAGGAATACCCGAGTCAGATTTGGCACTGCGTCTTGCTGATTGGGAGGCCGCCATTCTTCCACCCATGAGTTTGGCGTATTTGCCCTCGCCCGGATTGGTCAAGTTGCGTTTATCCATTCAGGGTTCGACCTCGCAAGAACCCGACTTAAACAGTCAGATGGACCGCATGGCCGAGGAGTTGAAATCCATCCTGGGCCGCGACGTATATGCAGAAGACTTGACACCGTTGGAGGAAGTGGTTGGAAAGCTATTGATTTCGCTCGGTCATCGCGTCGGGACGGCCGAGAGTTGTACGGGGGGAGCCTTAGCTGCTCGGATTACCCAAGTGGCTGGAAGTTCTGCCTATTATCAAGGAAGCGTGGTGGCGTACGCCAATGAAGTGAAGCAGGCGGCCCTTGGGGTTCAAAAGGCAGATTTATTGCTTCACGGCGCAGTAAGTGAACCCGTTGTTAAGCAGATGGCGAATGGGCTTAGAAAGCACTTGAAGGTGGACTGGGCCATTGCTACCAGCGGCATTGCCGGACCAAGCGGCGGAAGTGAATCGAAACCTGTGGGGACTGTTTGGGTCGCCGTAGTGGGTCCGTCTTATGTGTGGACGGAACGTTTTCAAATGGGCCGAAATCGGAGTCGAGTGATTGAAAAAACCGTTTTGGCCGGCCTCAATGCCCTTCGGATCGGTTTGCTTTCTTCCGGCGCCACGCAAGAGGGGTGAAAAAAGCGGCTCAAACCCCATGTGGTATAGGAAACTTTGTATATCTTTGCGCACCCGTTGTGAAACGGCCTTACTAAGTACTACGTAGCTATGTCACGAGTTTGTGAAATCACAGGAAAGAAAGCGATGGTCGGGAACCACGTATCTTTCTCAAACAAGAAGAACAAGCGCAAGTTCAATGTGAACCTGTTGCGCAAGCGTTTTTATTTGCCCAGCGAGGACCAGTGGGTGACCCTGCGTATCTCGGCGGCCGCGTTGAAGACGATCAACAAAAAAGGAATTGAAGCTGTGCTTTCCGAAGCGCGCGCAAACGGCCACGTTGCCATTTAATCTGACGTAATCATGGCAAAGAAAGGCAATCGCATCCAAGTGATTCTAGAGTGCACAGAGCACAAAGAGAGTGGCCAACCCGGCACGTCTCGCTACATCACGACGAAGAACAAAAAGAACACTCCAGATCGCATGGAGATTAAGAAATTTAATTCCGTCCTCAAGCGTATGACGGTACACAAAGAAATCAAGTAACCATGGCAAAGAAAGTAGTAGCAACCTTGAAAAAAGTCGGTGGCGTTAGTTACACCAGGGCTTTGAAGTTGGTGAAGTCTTCCAAAGGAGCCTATGCCTACGAAGAGAAGATTATCATCAAGGATGATGTCAATAACTTCTTCAATAGCTAAGATTGCGACGATTTATCGTTCAACATAGAGCCGCTCCTACCGAGCGGCTTTTTTTTACCTTGTAGTATGGCCTTGTTTGGATTAGGAAAAACACGGGAAAGCTTGCTGGGAAAACTGAGCCGCGCCGTCGTGGGACGGAGTGCCCTCGATGAGGAGGCCTTGGATGCTCTCGAAGAAGCCCTTATTGGGGCTGATGTGGGCGTAGATACCGCCGTAGCGCTTATCGAGGCAGTACAGGAACGCGTCGCCCGAGACAAGTACCTCGGCGAAGCAGAACTCAAGTCGATGATACGTGAAACCCTCTTGGATTCCATGGCGGGTCAGGTTTCGGGGCCCGCGGCCCTGGTTACCCCTGGACCCCATGTGGTGCTCATCGTTGGGGTGAATGGCGTCGGTAAAACCACGAGCATTGGAAAGCTGGCTGCCCTGCATCAACGCGGAGGGAAGAAGGTCATTCTAGGGGCCGCGGATACCTTTCGGGCCGCCGCGGTGGACCAACTCAAAATTTGGGCAGCCCGCGTAGGTGTGCCCATCGTCGAAAAGGGCATGAACACGGATCCGGCTGCGGTGGCCTATGCGGCCGTGGAGGAAGGGGTGAAGCAAGGCGCAGACATCGTGCTTGTCGATACGGCAGGCCGCTTGCATAACAAGGTGAACCTCATGAATGAACTCTCCAAGATCAAACGTGTCATGGAGAAGATTCAGCCTGGATCACCCCATGAGGTATTGCTCGTGTTGGATGCCTCTACCGGTCAAAACGCCGTCCAGCAGGCCATGGAATTTTCCAAAGTCACAGAAGTCACGGGACTTATTCTCACGAAGATGGATGGGACGGCGAAGGGCGGTGTGGCGCTCGCAATCGCTTCCAAACTTCACATCCCTGTCCGTTATGTGGGTGTCGGTGAGGGGCCCGAGGATTTGGTCCCCTTCGATGCCGCGGACTACATTAATGCCTTATTCGCATGAAAACAAAAGAAGAAATTACAGCCAACTGGCTCCCCCGATACACGGGCTTGGCACTCCATGAGTTTTCGGAGTACATCCTCTTGACCAACTTTAACGACTACCTCCATCGCTTCGCGGAGATGACAGGGGGCAGTGTGGTGGGATTGGGAAAATCCATGCCCTGCGCCCAGGGTCAAGGAATTACGATGATCAATTTTGGGATGGGCAGCCCCAATGCGGCGACGATCAGCGATTTATTAAGTGCCATTCGTCCCAAAGCCGTGTTGTTTTTGGGGAAATGCGGGGGGCTCAAAAAGCGAACCGAAATAGGCGATTACATTGTCCCCATCGGAGCAATTCGTGGGGAAGGTGCCTCCAATGCTTACTTCCCACCGGAAGTGCCCTCGTTGCCGGCCTTTTCGCTGCAACGCGCGGTGTCCCACGTTATCCGGAATCGTGCCTGTGATTACTGGACGGGAACCGTGTACACCACGAATCGACGCGTTTGGGAACATGATGAAACGTTCAAATCCTACCTCGAAGAGGTGCGGGCCATGGCCATTGACATGGAAACGGCGACTCTGTTTTCGGCGGGCTTCAAAAATCGTATTCCTCTCGGGGCCTTGTTGTTGGTCTCGGACCAACCGATGGTGCCCGAGGGAGTAAAGACCGAAGCGAGCGATTCGGTCGTGAGCCAGGATTTTGTCAACACCCATATTTCCATTGGCATTGAATCTTTGGAAGAGATTAAAAATGAGGGACTTTCGGTCCGTCACCTGAAGTTTTAATATACTATGAGAACGCGTTCCGCCAAGAAGAATCGCATCAATGTGATCACCCTCGGGTGTTCTAAAAATGTGTACGATAGTGAGATCCTCATGGGGCAATTGCAGGCTTCCGGCAAGGACGTCGTCCACGAGCAGGAAGGCCGCATCGTGGTGATCAACACCTGTGGCTTTATTGACAATGCGAAGGAGGAGTCCGTGAACACCATCCTGGATGCCGTCGCGGCCAAAAAAGCAGGGCACCTGGACCAGGTCTTTGTGACGGGATGCCTCAGCGAACGCTATAAGCCAGACCTCGAGAAGGAAATTCCGGACGTCGATCAGTACTTTGGGACGCGTGATTTGCCCTTGTTACTCAAGGCTCTGGGGGCGGACTACAAAAAGGAACTTGTGGGCGAACGCTTGACCACGACCCCCCAGCACTACGCCTACCTCAAGATTTCTGAAGGCTGTGACCGTCCATGTTCGTTTTGCGCCATCCCTTTAATGCGTGGGGGCCACAAGAGCACCCCCATAGAGGATTTGGTGTTGGAAGCTCAAAAATTGGCCGCCAAAGGTGTGGTGGAGTTAATTCTGATTGCACAGGATCTCACGTATTATGGATTGGATCTCTATAAAAAGCGCCGCTTGGCTGACCTCGTGACCGCTTTGAGCGAGGTAGAGGGCATTGCGTGGATCCGGATGCACTATCTCTTTCCCACCGGATTTCCGGAGGATGTCTTGGACGTGATTCGCGAAAACCCCAAAGTCTGTGCCTACATCGACATCCCCCTGCAGCACATTGCAGACCCCGTTCTGAAAAGCATGCGCCGAGGGACGACCATGGAAAAAACGAATCGGCTCTTGGATGCCATGCGGACCAAGGTGCCAGGAATGGCGATCCGCACGACGCTTATCGTGGGATACCCCGGGGAGACCGAAGAAGATTTTCAAACGCTCCTCGACTGGGTGATCGCCCAACGCTTTGAGCGGCTGGGCGTCTTTACCTACAGCCATGAGGAGAATACCCATGCCTTTGGGTTGGAAGACGATGTGCCCGCCGAGGTCAAGCAAGCTCGTCTGGATGCCATCATGGAGGCCCAAATGACCATTTCCGAAGATCTCAATGCCCAAAAAGTGGGTCAGCGCATAGTTTGCATCATTGACCGGGTCGAATCCGACGGCACCTATGTAGGCCGAACGGAGCACGACAGCCCCGACGTCGACAACGAAGTGCATATCCACGCCCCGGAGGTTCACCTGAAAAAGGGCACCTTCGTCGAAGTGGAAATCACCTCGGCTTCCGAGTACGATTTGGAGGCGATTTTAGTCTAAAACCCGTTAATAACTTTCGTGGTTTTTGCCCGTGAATCCGGGCGGCATGCGGTATTTTTAAAGAACGCATGTATTTGGTATTCGACACGGAAACGACCGGTCTTCCACAGCGATGGAATGCCCCCATTGAGGACGTAGATAACTGGCCTCGAGTGGTTCAGCTCGCATGGCAGTTGCATGCGGCCGATGGCTCGTTGATGGAAGCCAAAGAGTTCTTGGTGCGCCCTGAGGGCTTCAACATTCCATTTGGGGCGCAGAAGGTCCATGGTATTTCCACGGCGCTCGCCCAAGCTCAAGGGCATCCCATGTCGGAGGTGCTAGACGCCTTTGAACAGGCCCTTGCTCAAACGCGCTACATGATTGGCCACAACCTGCGCTTTGATTTGCAGGTCATGGGGGCCGAATTTGTGCGGCTCACGCGCAACCACGGCAAACTTCAGCTGCCCGTCTTAGATACCTGTACGCAGGCCACCGCCCAAGTCACGCAAATCGTCGGAGGCAAGGGGAGTGGGTTCAAGATTCCCAAGCTGACCGAACTTCATGCCCACCTCTTTTCGGACGGCTTTGCCGAAGCGCACAATGCCTCGGCGGACGTGGAGGCCTCGGCGCGTTGTTTTTGGGAGCTCGTTCGACGCGGCCACTGGTCTCCCGAACAAATCGGTTGGGACGGCGCCACCCTGCAGGCCTTCCAGCAGGCCCATCCCGCTCCCATTGCAGGCATCGGACTTGTTCACCGCAATTTGCAAGAAGAAAGCGCCCGGCTTGCTGCAGGCGAACCGGCAGGTGCCTCGCCTGCTCTTGTGCCCCAAACCCCCGAGGTCCCTTCGTCCGAACCCACTGTCGAGGCGTCGTCCGTTGGAACGGAGGCGTCGTCCAGGGAGGACCAACCAGGGATGGAGGATGGCCACGGGGAATCCAAGCCGGACGTTGCCCCCCATTTCTTTCACATCCACGCCCACAGCCAGTTTAGCATACTCCAAGCGACGGCCAAAGTACCGGCCATGGTGCAACGCGCCGTGTCCGATGGCCAGCCGGCCGTGGCCTTGACGGATTTGGGCAACATGATGGGCGCCTTCCAGTTTGTGAAAGCGGTGTCTGACTACAACAAATCGAGGCCCGAATCCAGCCCGGAGCTCAAAGCTATTGTGGGATATGAGGCCTATGTGTGCCGGGACCGCACCGACAGATCTCAAAAAGACGATGGCTACCAAATCCCCCTCCTCGCCAAGAACAAAATTGGCTACCACAACTTGGCCAAGCTGAGTTCTGCCGCTTTCATCGATGGATTCTATTATGTGCCACGCATTGACAAGGATCTTCTCGCCGCCCACCGCGAGGGGGTGATGTGCACCACGGGAGGTCTTTATGGGGAAGTTCCTTCGCTCATTCTCAACGTGGGCGAAAAGCAGGCGGAAGAGGCCTTTCTCTGGTACAAAGAGCAATTCGGAGAGGATTTTTATGCCGAGATTAACCGCCACGGGTTGCCTGAAGAGGACGTCATCAACGAAGTCCTCCTGCGTTTTTGCCAAACCCACGGGGTTCGGGCCATCGCGGCCAACAACGCATTCTACATCGACCAAGCGGAATCGGAGGCCCACGATGTCCTCCTCTGCGTCAAGGAAAACGAGAAAAAAGCGACTCCTATTGGACGTGGGCGAGGATTCCGTTATGGCTTCCCGAACGACCAGTTCTACCTTCCCACGAGGACACAAATGGCCGAACGCTTTGCCGATGCACCCGAATTGCTTGACGCTCTGGCGGAGGTCAGCGCGAAAGTGGAGAATTACCCACTGGCGCGCGAAGTATTACTGCCCAAGTTTGACATTCCCTCGGACTTTATTCAGCCAGAGGATGCTGAGGACGGAGGAAAACGCGGGGAGAATGCCTATCTGCGTCATCTCGCGCACGAAGGAGCAAAAGGTCGTTACTCAGACATCACGCCCGAGATTCAAGACCGCCTGGATTTCGAATTGGCCACGATTGAGCGAACGGGCTATCCGGGATACTTCTTGATTGTCCAAGACTTTTGCCGGGCTGCACGCGACATGGATGTCAGCGTAGGACCGGGCCGGGGTTCCGCGGCGGGTTCGGCCGTGGCCTATTGCATTGGCATTACCAACGTAGATCCCATCCGCTATAATTTGCTTTTTGAGCGATTCCTCAATCCGGATCGGGTCTCTCTTCCGGATATAGACATCGACTTCGATGACCGAGGGCGGGACAAGGTGATACAATATGTGATCGATAAATACGGCTCGAGCCAGGTTGCGCAGATTATCACCTATGGATCCATGGCGGCCAAGTCGGCCATCAAGGATGCGGCCCGGGCCCTGGATTTGACCTTTGACGAAGCCGATCGCCTCACGAAACAAGTCCCCGACAACCAGTCTTTGGCCAAAATCTTGGGATTGGATGATAAATCACTGCGGGAACAATTCCGCGGGGAGGACTATGAAAAGGCTCAGGTGTTGCGAACCATGATGGCCCAGAAAGATCCCTCGGGGGAAACCTTGACCAAAGCCAAGGTGCTTGAGGGTTCATTGCGAAACACGGGCATCCACGCGTGCGGCGTTATCATCACCCCCACAGACATCCGGGAACTCATCCCTGTGGCTACCGCCAAGGATAGTGATATGTGGTGCACCCAATATGACAACGCGGTGGTGGAGTCGGCCGGTTTGCTGAAAATGGACTTTTTGGGCCTCAAGACCTTGACGCTGATCAAGGATGCCGTCGCCCTCGTCAAAAAGCGGCACGGGGTCGAGCTCGACATGGAGGCCATTCCGATCGACGACGCGCCGACCTATGAGCTCTTCCAGCGAGGGGAAACCGTGGGCATCTTTCAATACGAATCCCCGGGCATGCAAAAACATCTCAAGGACCTAAAGCCGACGGTCTTTGGGGATTTGATTGCGATGAACGCCCTGTACCGTCCGGGACCCTTGGAATACATCCCGTCCTTCATTCGACGGAAGCACGGCATCGAACCGATTGCCTACGATTTGGCGGACATGGAGGAGAACCTCCAAGAGACGTACGGAATCACGGTGTATCAGGAGCAAGTCATGCTACTGTCCCAGAAGCTCGCAGGCTTTACCAAGGGAGAGGCGGACGTGCTGCGGAAAGCCATGGGTAAAAAGTTGCGGGACGTCCTGGACAAAATGAAGCCCAAGTTTGTGGCCGGGGGCGCAGAGCGCGGACATGACGCGACCATCCTCGAAAAAATTTGGAAGGACTGGGAAGCCTTCGCATCCTATGCATTCAACAAATCGCATTCCACATGTTATGCATGGATTGCCTATCAAACGGCTTATCTCAAAGCGCATTACCCCGCGGAGTATATGGCCGCTGTGCTGTCCAACAACATGAATGACATCAAGCAAGTCAGCTTCTTTATGGAGGAGTGCAAACGGATGAAGTTGGATGTGTTGGGTCCGGATGTGAATGAGTCAGATTCCACGTTCACCGTCAATGAAAAAGGCGCGGTTCGGTTTGGACTCCTCGGTATGCGTGGAGTGGGGGGTAGTGCCGTCGAGTTCTTGCTCAAGGAACGCGAAGAAAAGGGCCCCTATCAGTCCATTTTCGACATGGCACGCCGGGTGGATCTCCGAGTCGTCAATAAGGGGACATGGGAGGCACTGGCCTTCGGAGGGGGCTTTGACAGCTTCCCAGGGATGCACCGTGCATTGCTCTTTGCCGAAGAAAACGGAGATGGTAAAAATTTCCTGGAGAAAGTGCGCCGCTATGGTCAAGGGTTTCAGGACCAAGAAAATTCGGCCCAAGTTTCCCTTTTTGGTGAGGATAGTGGGGTGGATATCCCCGAGCCTGAGCTCCCTGAAGTCCCCGAGTGGAACACCATGGAGCTCCTCAAGCGCGAGAAAGATGTCAACGGGATTTATCTCAGTGCTCATCCGTTGGACAGCTACCGCTATGAAATCAAGACGTTTGCGAAAAACCGTGTGAGTGAGCTCGAGAACCTCGACGCCTTCGTTCAAGGAGCGGGCAGCCGTGATTTTGCGGTGGCTGGTTTAATTTCTAACGTGAACCTACGGACCACACGAACGGGCAAAGAAATGGGATCCTTCACGTTGGAAGATCATGAGGGTAGTCGCGAATTTGTGCTCTTTGGACAATCCTTTTTGGATTTCCGATCCTTTTTTGTCAATGATTTGATGGTGCTTGTGCGGGGACGCGTCCAAAAGCAATCCTGGGCTCGGGATGATGCGGAAGCACGCTTGTATGCGGACATTTCAAAAGTCTGCCTGCTTTCGGAACTCTTCGAGCGCGAGGCTCGTACACTTAGCTTGTTTGCCGCCGTGGACGATGTCAAGCCGGAGCGCTGGTCGGAATTGGCGGGTATTCTAAAAAAGTATCCCGGAAAAAACCGGGTCATTTTCCATGTGATGGATCCCGTGACGCGCACTCAGATCCGAATGCCCAGTCGCAATTGGTCCGCAGGTGTGGACCGACATTTGCTGGAAGAATTAGACGGCTTGTCGCATTTCCATGCGGCGGTGAAAACGGAAACGGCATGATGACAATTCGATGGCGAACCTTTCTTGGCATCCTCCTTTTGCTCGGGGGAGGACCTGCGTGGGGGCAGAATCAAACTCTTCAGGGCCAGAAGCACGGACCCTGGAAAGTAAAATATGAAGGAAGCTCCACACTTCGGTATGAAGGAACCTTTGAGCAGGGTGTGCCCGTAGGGACTTTCACCCATTACCATCCCAATGGGGTCAAGCGCGCGGTGATGATCTTCCGCGGTCGCACGCAAGTCTGCTACGTGCGCGAATACGCAGAGAACAATGTCCTTATAGCCGAAGGCAAGTACAGTGCCCCGGGGGTCAAGGACAGTACCTGGCGCGTGTATGACCTAAACGGCAAACTTCTCAACCTAGAGACCTATGCAGGGGGGGCTTTGAATGGCCTATATCAAACCTTTTACCCCAACGGCAAAGTGGTCGAAACAGGTAGCATGGAGGCCGATGCCAAGACGGGAACTTGGGTTCGTTTCACCGAGACGGGCACCAAATTGCGCAGTGCCGATTACCAGAACGATGTACCGGACGGACTCTGGATTGAATACGATGAAGATGGTCGGATGGCCGTTCGCGGGGAGTACCACCATGGGCTGCGAGAAGGTAAATGGCTAGAATTTGCCGATGGCAAAGCGGTCAAAGGCACATGGTATCACAAAGGTCGCATCACCAAAGAAGTGGAGTACTGATGGCACGAGTGGTTGTCGGTCTATCGGGTGGCGTCGATTCGTCCGTAGCGGCTCATCTCCTTCAACAGGCTGGACATGAGGTCATTGCACTGTTTATGCGCAACTGGACCGATGAAAGTCCCACGTTAGAGACTGAGTGTCCCTGGATCGAAGACTCGAATGACGCCTTGCTTGTGGCGGAAAAATTGGGCATCCCTTTTCAGGTCTTGGACCTCAGTGCAGCCTACAAAACGCGCATTGTCGATTACATGTTTGCCGAGTACCAATCAGGCCGAACGCCCAACCCCGATGTGCTCTGCAACCGGGAAATTAAATTCGACCTCTTCTTAGAAGCCGCGCTATCAATCGGTGCGGAATATGTGGCCACGGGCCACTACGCTCAAAAAACCACTTCAGAGGATGGTATGCATCACCTCTTAGCGGGTGCCGATGGAAACAAGGACCAGAGCTACTTCCTTTGCCAGCTAAGTCAAGCCCAGCTCGCCAAAGCCCTTTTCCCGATTGGGCACCTCCCCAAGCCGGAAGTTCGCCGTATCGCCAAAGAGGCAGGGTTGGCCACCGCGGAAAAAAAAGATTCTCAAGGATTATGCTTCATTGGGAAGGTGCGTTTGCCCGACTTTTTGCAGCAGCAACTTTCCATCCAGACCGGGGACATCGTGGAGATTTCTCGCGACGCGGCCGAATTTCATACCGCGACATGCGGGGCTCCATGGGCTCTCGATCCTACCATGGGCACCCTGGTAGGTACACATTCTGGAGCGCATTTCTTTACCGTAGGGCAGCGCAAAGGGTTGCTAGTAGGAGGGAAGCCCTTACCGCTTTTTGTGTTGGCTACGGATGTGAAAAGAAACATGGTATACGTAGGTCAAGGTGAAGACCACCCCGGTCTTTATCGGCCTTGTGTATGGATGTTGTCCGAAGACGTGCATTGGGTGCGTCCGGACATGGCCTTAGAGCCCGGGGAGAGTCTGGAGGTCTTGGCCCGAATACGCTATCGTCAGGCCCTGGTGCCCGCTCGGCTTCGGGCGGAAGCCAAAGGCTTAGCCTTGGAGCCCATCGCTCCATTTAAATCCGTTGCCCCTGGGCAGTTTGCCGCATGGTACGTGGCCGATGAACTTATTGGATCGGGAATCATACATTCATAAGATGAAAAACAACTTCCTTTTTGTTCTCTTCATGACGAGCATGACATGCTGGGGTCAAACCGCTGCGTCTACCCGGCACTGGGTATTCCTCCATGAGGCGGTATTTGAAAGCCCTAGCTGGTCCCCCCAGCGCGGCCAAGCCGCCTTGACGCCTGCGGCCGTGGAGCGCCGTCTGCGCCAGAACATCCCACTGCGCGCAACGGATTATCCCTTGTCTTCTGCGGCGTTGACCCAGGTACGCGCGACGGGAGCGGAGATCTATCGGACCTCGCGCTGGTTGCGGGCGGTATCCGTCGTGGCCACGCCCGCCCAATTAGAGGTGCTGCGAACTATGCCCGGGGTTGCCCATATTCAACCCGTGGCGAAACTCACCCAAACTGTGGCGGAAATTCATCACCACGCAGCCCCGAGCAGTCATCCCGAGGAAGGGGTTCAATCCTACAACTATGGCCAGAGTTTGGATCAGGTCAACCAGATCAATCTCATTCCCTTGCACAATGCAGGCTATGCGGGGGCGGGGATCAACATTGCGCTCATGGATGCTGGATTCACGGGGGCGGATGTGCATTCTGCGTTCACGGGAGCGTGGAGCCAAGGACGCATCGTCCTGACGCATGACTTTGTCGACAACGACACCAATGTTTTTCAGGTTGGCAGTCACGGCATGTCGGTATTGAGTACTATGTGTGCAGACCTTGATGGAACCTTTGTGGGCACGGCTCCTGAGGCGAATTACTTCTTGTTCCGAACGGAGGATGAACTCTCCGAAACCCTCGTCGAAGAAGACAACTGGGTAGTGGCCTCCGAATGGGCGGATTCTCTGGGGGTGGATGTCATCAACACCTCTTTGGGCTACACCACCTTTGACAATGGGATCGGGGATCACAGTTATGCGGATCTCGATGGCAAAACGACGGTTATTTCACGTGCTGCCACGGCGGCGGCCCGGACGGGGATGATTGTTGTCGTCGCAGCTGGAAATGAAGGGGCCTCCAGTTGGAAGTACATTTCGTGCCCCGCGGATGCCGATTCCATTCTCTCCATTGGTGCCGTGGACGGCATGG
>Ga0209602_1001120_pt1 | contig 24111 bp, 18 predicted proteins | sample COGITO_mtgs_1205_3_FD_184810 | JGI IMG/M metagenome (GOLD analysis project Ga0209602, IMG submission 184810) | Pelagic marine microbial communities from North Sea - COGITO_mtgs_120524 (SPAdes) (version 2) | ecosystem: Environmental > Aquatic > Marine > Epipelagic ...
TCCTGCCGTCCCGACCACATATCAATCCATTAGTATCCACTAATGTCCTAAAGGCCCTGTTATTCAGGGCTTTTTTGTTTATACTTAATCCATAGTTGTCCATTTGAATCCGGTACAATCCCGGAATAAATACGGTATAAATTGCGGTACTTTATATCTCATTGCTTTTTATACCGTAAATACTGGTGAGTAAAATCTTATGTCTAAGTTAACAGCAACAGCCGTTGTCAAAGCAAAGCCGAAAGCAAAGCAATACAAGCTAGCTGATTCAGGTGGAATGTATCTACTCATCTATCCTTCGGGTAGTAAATACTGGCGTTATGATTATAGTTATGCAGCTAAACGCAAGACACTGGCATTGGGTGTATTCCCCGATATTAGTTTAGCCGATGCTCGTAAATTGCATCAACAAGCTAGGGGGGCTATTGCGTCAGGTCAAGACCCCGGCGAAGTCAAGAAAAGCAATAAATTAGGTAGAGATTTAGATCATGAAAATAGTTTCGAGACTATTGGGCGAGAATGGTTCGAAAACAAAATGGCAGATAAATCTGATAGCTATAGGGTTCGAAGTCTCCGAATTCTTGAGAAAGACCTTTACCCCTCTATAGGGACTCGTCCTATAAAAAGTATTTCAGTGCCAGAGTTGCTTTCCGTTCTTAGAAAAATAGAAGCCAGAGGGGCAGTTGATATAGCACACCGTGCCAAGCAAACAGTTGGGCTTATCTACAAGTATGCAATTGCTTCTGGCAGAGCTGAAAGTGATCCGAGTCGTGATTTAACTGGCGCTTTAAAATCCCACGTTAAGAAGCATCATGCAGCTATGACTGATCCCACCGAAGTGGGAAATCTTATGCTCTCTATCGATTCATTTCAGGGCACTCCAGCGGTGAAGTCTGCCCTTCAATTATCTGCCTTACTATTTCAGAGACCCGGAGAAATCCGGCATATGGAATGGGTAGAGATTAATTGGGACGATGCACAGTGGGAGATACCTGCAAGTAAAATGAAAATGAAGGAGCCCCATATAGTCCCACTAAGCAGTCAGTCAGTGACAGTCCTGCAATATATGCAATCGCTTAAGAGCATTAGTAAGTTTGTATTTCCAAGTGCAAGAGGCGCCAGCCGTCCTTTAAGCGAGAATGGCGTTAGAACAGCGCTAAGGACGATGGGGTATACCAACAAACAAATGACCGCGCATGGTTTTAGGGCTATGGCTAGGACGATTCTCGACGAGCAGCTTAACTATCGTCCGGATTTTATTGAGCATCAGCTTGCGCATGCCGTAAGGGACCCCAATGGTAGGGCTTATAACCGGACTAAATACTTATTAAGAACAAACCAGGGGGGTGCGGCATGAAGCCCTTCGTTGCAATAGGTGACAATGGTCTTTGTATTATTAATGTCGTGAGCCCCATAGATCTCCCGCAAGTCTATAGCTGACTTAAAAGTACCATTTGCATTGAGATTCTCTTGCCAGGGAATACTTTGGGCACCATATATATGCCCAGGATATTTATGAATAACATTATTATGGAAGGTTTTTCCTATTACTGCTCCAGTGTATTGATCTCGAGGTCGCCCATCTACCAGGGTGAAGTTTTTATCTGTTAGACGAGACTCGATATAGGGCTTATAAGTAATTAAAGACTTGTTAATCGTTAGGATCTGATAGTTAGAAGGTTCTATTCCGCTCTCATTAGATACAAAGGTTCTGCCGCTGAGAAGCCAAGCGTCTTGACCCCCATCCAGAATATGTAATTTTTTGTGACCATAATAACTGAGCATCCAAAACATTCTAGTGGATAGTCTACTATCCATATTGTCGTATAAGACTATCGTAGAATCTGCTTCAATACCTAGACGCTGAGCGAGCTTTTCAAATGCTATGGGTGGTAAAACATTAAACAACTTAGGCTTATTTTGGTCACTGATGTCTTGAGTCCAATCTACGTAACGAGCTGTTGGAATATGCCCTTGGCGATAACTTTTGGATGTACTTCCGAGGCTTAGCAAAACTATATCTGAACGATGCAAATTAGCCTCAAGCCAGTCGCTAGTAATCAATGCATTACTGTTGTGGGTAATAGGCAAAGGGGGTTCAGAGGACGAGCATCCTGCTATAAAAACAAATAATAAAAAGAAGATAAACTTCATGATAACACCCTAAAGTATGAAATCTTGATAGATAGTAACGGTAAAGCCTTCCTGTTATTAATTCCCATAGGTTCATGGTAATTTAAATAGATCTTCAACGGAACAAGTTAGTTTGTTTGCAATTTGTAGTGTGAGAGCTATTTGTGGGTTCTACCTTAGTTAATGATACTAAAGCTCCCCACTTACCAGACGACCACCTAAAATTGTGGCCACTGGCCGAATACTTTTGATTTGATCTTCCGGAATAGTTAAGTAGTCTTGATCTAGCACTAGCATATCAGCCATGAATCCAGGCCTAATTGAACCTAAATTAGCTTCTTGAAACATCAAGTAGGCATTTGACCGAGTGTGAGCTATTAGCGCCTCCTCTCTGGACAGTGTCTGGCGCATTACCAAATCACCATTTAGCGCTTGTCCCGTGATTGCCCACCAAAGTGTGACAAAGGGTGAAATTTGATTCGCTTTGGTGCCATCTGTTCCAAGCCCAAAAGGTATCCCACTATCTTGTATTAAACGAAGCGGCGGCATGTCTAATGAGGCGTCACCAAACTTCTCAGTTATTTGATGTCGGTCTCCGAGTACAGATATGCTTCGCATCTGTAGGTTCACACCAAGCTGCCGCGCTCTCTGGATTTGACTGGCTCCGATATTATCAGCATGAGTAATCGACCAACGTAATTGTCGCAAAGGGAACTCTTTGTTAATGTCTGTCATAACATCAAATAATACATCTATAGTTTCGGGTTGCATTGCATGAGTTTGTACAGGCCAAGCTTGAGAAGCTGCAGCTTCCAGAATCTTGCGTCCAATGCTGAGTTCAAAGGTACTTGGCGACTTAGCATCAAGTTCATCATCCCAGTGGAATGGGCCATAATAAATCTCGCCCATTGCGATTAAATCAAATGCAGCAGATCCTTGGAATGGTTTTGTAGAATGAATTCTTTTTATTAATAAATCAGCGGCCTCTGGGGAGTTTGGAACGCCTGCGTTCAAGGTATGAAAAACTCGCAAAGTAATACCCTCAGAGTCTGCCAGCTGCTTTGTGCGAGCATAACTTTCTTGCTTGATTCCAACGCCGCCAGGATCGTACACGCTGGTTAATCCAAGCTCGTTGTAGTACTTAAAGGCGAGCTTGATTGCATCCTCTTGCTCATCAGACGGCACAGATGGGAACTGCTTTATTGCTTCAGAAATCATTGGGAACCCGCCATTCAGACGGCCAGTAGCATTGCCATTATCATCCCACACCACATACTGAGACAACCCTTGGGCTTTGCCGATTGGCGTTGAAGACGACGACATCGGTATCCCCATAGCTTTAAACCAAGCAGAATTCCCATAAATATGATCATACACAGATTGTAGAATCACAGGCCGATCAGTAGCGATGCTGTCAAGCTCTGCTAGAGTAAAGTCAGCTTGGCTGTCTATAAACTGACTCTCTTGCCATCCCCCAAGAGACATAAGCCATGCCCCTTTGGGTAATGTTTTGCTTTTATTTCGAAGAATTTTTAACGCCTTCGAACGAGTTGTAACGCCATCTAAACGCGGGTCGTTCGGCCAATATTCGGTCGCACGCACCACGTGATTATGATTATCGATTAGACCAGGAATCATTGTTTTTCCTGCCAAATCGATCCTCTGAGTCTGAGCGTCGGCTAGAGATGTTATCGCGTCGTTATTTCCAACAGCGATAATTCTCTCCCCTTTAACAGCTACCGCTTGTTGAATCGAAAAGTAATCATCGACGGTAATAATTTTGCCATTGGTATATATTTGATCCGGCACTTGCTGCGCTTGCGCAGAGAAAACGATACATAATTGAACAAGCCATGCAGCCAGAGTCCCTCTATAAAATTTCATGAAAACCCCTAATAAAGTCAAAAAATCTAATTATAAAAACCAATAGAATCACCCTCAGTAGTAACCCCTAACCCGTTTAACAATCGATTTGAATAATTGAAATAGGCGGCTACCTGGTTTACCTCAAGAATCTCGCCGTCGGTACAATTATTATGGCGAAGGTTCTCGATATCTGAGACCTCCATTGTTGCCACGTTGCTCGTCAATTTCACGGCGTATTGGAGTAGAGCTAAATTTTTTCCATCGAACTGAGTCTGTGGCGTTCGGGCATGTAAGCAGTCTAAAATTTCATCGCTACGTTGTTCATCATTAAGCAAACGGCGCGCGTTCATGAAATGATGAGTAAGGCTGTAAGTACAATCATTAATGATACTGACATAAGACGCAACGACTTCAAGAAACCACAATGGCGTCGTTATGTCCTCGTGATGTAATACGCTCCGATAAAGCGTTACATGGCCGTGCATCGTATGCGGTCTTAAAGAATGAACTTTCATGACATTGTCAACAGTGCCATGGGGAGTCATTACTTCGTCATATAGCTCTTGCAGAACGCCAGTTGCCTCATTTTCTGGAATCATTTTAATCCAAGCAGTCATTGGTTACTCCGTCCGTCTGTTGCTAGCTTTTTTAGTTTGCCGAAATATGCCATAGCCCATATAGGCGAGGGCAATGGACAATAGTGGGTTGATTAAATTAAAAAATGCATATGGTGCAAACTCCAGTGGCGACATGCCAAGTACCCCTGTTATGAAGGCACCCGAGGTTGTCCAAGGAATAATCGATGTACTGCAAGTTGCGCCTTCTTCCAGACATCGGGACAGCATGTGTTTCTCGAGTCCGTCTTCCTCGTAGGAATTTTTGAATATCTGACCTCCGAATATAATCGAGAGATAGGCCTCACCCATGCTCATGTTGGCAGCAATACCGGCTCCGATTGTAGTGGCCATGAGGGTTGCTGACCGCTTGATGCGTTTCAGTAGGCCACTAAGCAGTATTTGGACGAAGCCTGTGCGATCAAGGATGCCGCCAAGCGACAATGCAAGTAGCGCGAGAGACATCGTCCACATCATGCTGTTTATACCACCTCGGCTCAGCAACCTATCTAGTTGTTGGAGACCCGTATCTGCAACATAGCCTGTGTGCAAACTATTTAGCACGTCTGTAATGCCCCGTTCTTGAGTTAGAACAGCCAGCACTACAGCGGTAGCTACACTGGCGAGCATGGCCACTTCGGCGGGCGCTCGTTTTAGGCTGAGCAGGAACAGTACTGCTAGCGGCAACAGTGTTAGCGGACCGATCTTAAACTCGATGGCTAGGTGTTGCTTTAGTGCTAGTAACTCTTGGGCGGATAGAGTTTGCCCGCTGTGATATAGGCCAATCAGAGTAAAAGCGATCACACAAATGATGTAGGTCGGCAACGTCGTATACATCATCGACTTGATGTGTGAGTAAAGATCTGTATCGGCACTCATAGCGGCAAGATTTGTGGTGTCTGAAACCGGCGACATCTTGTCACCGAAAGTTGCCCCAGAAACGACCATCCCGGCCACCAGTGGTAACGGAATGCCCAGTGCATCGCCCAGTCCCATAAGCACAACGCCGATGGTGGCAATAGTTCCCCATGCAGTGCCGGTCGCAAGCGACATGAGACTACAGAGTACCAATCCGGCGGGCAGGAAGAAGGTTGGGTGGAGTAAGTCGATGCCGTAGTAGATGAGGCCGCCAATCGTCCCACTCTCGATCAATGCGGCAACAAGTACGCCAATCAGGAAAAAGATAAAGATTGCCCCCAGGCCCTTTTCGATCCCCGAGATCATCGCGGATTTGATTTCCTGAAAGTGAAATCCAATGATTACAGAGTGGCCCGCAACCCAAATCAGTGCAATCAACAGCAGGCTATGGAGACTGATGCCGAGCCATAGCAAACCAACAATCACAATCACGATCACACCACCAAAAGCGACCAGCGAATGCCAAAAATTAGGCGTTTGTGACTGTTTCATAAGTTTATCTCCTCAGGAGTAGCGAATGGTAGAGTAAAATAAGTTGTATAAATAATTATTCATAGTAACCCTTAATGGTTTCTGGTTGGCCGTCCAGCATGATTGACTGGTAGCGGTTTGCCGAGAATGCGGTGCAGACTGTCATTAATGAAGTCTGCATAGCTCCGTTCAACCGCAATTTGAAAGCCGTGGGTATCGCGAAGTACCAGAACCTTTGTGCCGAACATTTCCGTGTAAGTTACCGCGTTGTCCGCAAATGTTGTCATATGTATATCAATTGGACAGCAGATAGCAAGAATATCGTCTGCGTCACGACCTTGAATTGAGAACAATTGAAGCGTGTCGGAAATCTCAACCGTCGAGACATCGTGTTCACTCGAGTCTTTCATTTCAAACTCTGATATTAAATATTCTTCTTCAGAGTGCGGCGCCAGTAATATCCATCTCGTCGGCCCTACCCAGCAAAGTGTAATGTTTCCAGACACTACCATTGTGTTGGGAGCCTCAGGCGGCAGTGCATTTAGCCTAGCAAGGCATGGGGAAATATCTGTTCTCGAGCCCTTAAGATCAAAGGCACAGAAGAGTTCGAGCTGATTAATGGAAACGTCGTAGATCATATCAATTTTTCATGCGCTCCGAGGCTGGATCATAAAAACACGGTTGGGTAATGGTTACTGGTACGATTTCGTTTTTTATACGAACATGCGCTGCTTGTCCGATCCTGCTGCGGCCGTCAGTAAGTAATGCCAGTGCCACAGACCGAGATCTTGCCACGCTCCAGACGGACGCAGTAACAAATCCTTCAGACGCTTGCAGTTGTCCCTTTGGCGTCAAGGGCGCACCTTCTGTCACCAAACGGGAAGGGTCATCAGTGAGCAACCCGACCAATTCACGGCGTGGACTATCTTGGCTTCGACGAATCTCTACCGCTCGCTTGCCTATATAGTCAGCTTTCTTTTTTGACATTGCCCAGCTCATCCCAAGGTCGTGCGGGTCGGCGGTTCCGTCTACTTCATGGCCAAGCGACAAGAACCCTTTTTCTACTCGTAAAACGTGATTGGCTTCCGACCCTATAGGCGTCAAGCCCAGTGGTTTACCTATTTCAAATAAGCGCTCCCAAAGTTTTAGAACATGCCGAGATCGCACATTGATTTCAAAGCTCAGTTCGCCGGTAAAGCTCACGCGGCAAACGCGGGCCAGCATACCCTCCACAGTTCCTTCGCGCAGCGCCATAAATGGAAACGTGGCCGCCGAGAAATCGATATCAGACTCAAGTCGCTCCAACAACTCCCGTGCGTTCGGTCCGCAAACTGTGGCGTTTGACCACTGCGTTGTAATCGGAGTTACCCACACACGCCACTTGGGGCGTTCGACTTGTAAGAAATGTTGTATGTGTCGATATACTGCCTGGGTATTTGCGGTGGAGGTCGACATTAGGTAGTGATTTTCCCCGAGTTTGAACGTTACGCCGTCATCGAGAATTCTTCCATCCTCTGTCAGCATCACACCGTATCTACCCATTCCGACTGACAAATTTAAGAACAGATTCGTGTACAGCATTCCGATTAGTCGTGTTGCATCTGGGCCGCAAATGTCGAATTTGCCGAGTGGTGACCCGTCATAGATTGCGAGATTCTCTCTAGTTGCAAGCACCTCTCGATTTATTGTTTTTTGGAGCGATTCGCCACGTCTCGAGTAATAGCCTGGCCTGCGCCAGTGGGCCCCCGACTCATACATGGTCGCACCGTAGTCCTTATGCCATTGAGTTATTGGGGTGTGGCGATAGGGCCGCACCGCACTATCTACTTTCCCGCCTGCAATTGCGCCGAATTCGATGGGCACAAAGGGCGACCGATAGGTAGTCGTTCCAATATCTCGCAAGGCGACATCAGTTTGGTTGGCGACGGCTCCAATAATATTAATATTGCCAGTCTTACCCTGGTCGATTCCCATGCCTCCGGTCGTATATCGTTTGACGTGTTCGATGGCTCCAAAACCTTCGCGGATAGCAAGGTGAACGTCGTTGAGGGTCACGTCATTTTGCAAGTCCACAAAAGAGTTGGCGCTTGCGTCATCTGAGTTAACATGCCACAGCGCTTCGATGTTGTAGGGAGGAGACTTGGACGTGGTGGGAGCTATGGTTTCCCGCCGCTGAAACCCACAATCGCTGACTGCTCGGGCCCCCGCCTCAAGGCCTCCCACCAGAATCTGCTGTAAGCCAAATTCTCCAGCTGCAGCGCCCACGCACTCGCAGGCCTGGGCGGGCTTATGTGGAATAAATGCAGCCAAGGCATCATCATAGCGCAAGGTACTTCTTGACTGGGAATAAAGATGTACCGTCGGATTCCAACCGCCGGAGACACAAAGCAAATCGCACGAAATAGTCCGAGTATCACCGTTCTCGTTGGACCGAAGGCGCACCGCACGAACGCGTCGCCGACCCAATACGCGTGTGACAACGTGATTTGTTATTCGCGGCATGTCTCCAGCGAGCGGGAGGCCGCCGCCGCTTGAATCGTCACGACAATCGACAATTGCCGCAATCTCGATTCCGGCTGCAATCATATCGAGGGCAACTTGATATGCACTGTCATTGTTCGTGAAAATGACGGCACGTCTGCCCGGCAGAGCGGCGTAACGATTTACATACGCTTGTACTGCGGATGCGAGCATAACCCCAGGTCGATCATTGTTTGCGAAGACCAGGGTTCGCTCAATGGCACCAGAGGCAATAATTACCCTGCGTGCGCGAATCCGCCAGGTTCGTTGGATAAGCTGTTTCTGTGTCGGTTGGCGCTCTGTGACAATAACGAGGTTTTGCTCTCGGTAAGCCCATGCGGTTGAATCCTGAAGCCGCAGTACTGTGTTTAAGCTGTCGAGTTCATCCGTTATGCACTGAACCCACTCGCCCCCCCATTTATTATTTACCCGTTCCTTGCGATTCAGCAATCCACCGCCCGCACGGGTGCCATCATCGACGAGAGCTGTGCGTGCGCCACTTCGCGCAGCTGTTAGTGCCGCCATCAAGCCTGCGGGTCCCGCGCCGATAATGAGTACGTCGCAAAACCAATTTCTCGATTCATACTGCCCTGATGTTGGAGCCTGGCTCGGCGCGTTCGCGAGACCAGCAATTCGACGAATGTAGGGTTCGAAAAAATGCCAGTTTGGCCACATGAATGTCTTGTAGTAAAACCCGGCTGGGATGAGTTTCGAAATCAGTTGATTGATACTCATCAAGTCGAAGTTTGGCGAGGGCCAGCAACTCACCGATATCGCACGTAATCCTTCGCGAAGAACAACCGTTGTAATGGGCTGGCTACCAGACGCTGCATCACCCAATAGTTCCACGAAAGAGGCAGGCTCTTCAGAACCGACACCCATGATTCCACGCGGACGATGATATTTGAATCCCCGAGCCGTCAAGCTTACGCCATTGGCAATCAATGCCGACGCTAGCGTGTCGCCTTGGTAGCCTTGGTGTAGGGTTCCATTGAACTCGAAACTGATGATCTTTGTGCGATCAATGTCACCGCCACTTGAGAGGCGTTGTGAATCATTAGTCATGTGATTTCCTGCTACAGGGAAGTATTTCGTGTGTTGTCGTATCGCGAGTGATTGTAAACCACAGTGAGCAGCCCATAATATGCCACCATTCTTCGGTAACTGGGCCTAAAGGATTGGGAGCTAAAATCAGGTAGTCTACCCAGTCGGAATCCGCGAAATCATGAGGATTTTCAGCGCGAGTCTCTCTGACGGGGCCGCCGTTAATAAATTCGGTTTCGCTACGTGGGCCACAAAAGGGGCAGTTAATTTCTAGCATAGTCGTTCGCGCTTAATGCGCGGTAGTCCCTGATTCTAAAATAAAATTGAGGTTATCAAACCGATCTAGCGTGAACGGTTCACTTAATGGGTGTTGTTCATTATTTGCAATTAGGTGGGCGAATGTTAAACCACCGGCTGGAATAGCTTTGAACCCCCCCCACCAGCCTGCCGACACGAATAACCCTGGTATTTTGGTTTTGCTAATGATCGGTGACGCATCGTGCGCGATGTCTAGTGCACCGCCCCATTGCCGTAGCAGTTTAAGTTTCTTGAAAGATGGAAATAGTTCCAGCATAGCACTAACCGATTCTTCGAAAACTGCTTGTTTGATGTCACGACGAAATGATTGGCCGATATCCGCCGCTCCACCGATAACTATTTCACCCTTGTCAGATTGATTAAGATAAACGCCGAGATCCGGACAATTAACGATCACGTCAAGTAACGGCTTCACCGGTTCAGAGACGAATGCGGTGAGATTGAATGTTTTTAATGGCAAGCGAAGTCCGATCGTGTCGGTGAGAGTCGTTGTATGTCCTGAGACGGCGAGAGAGACGTTTTTTGCGCGAACTGTACCTCGGTTGGTGACCACACCCGCGATAGAACCATTCGGGTCTCGCAGTAACTTCTGTACGCCAGTATTCTGGTGAATTTCAACACCAAGATCATCCGCTGCTCGCGCATAGCCCCAGGCAACTGCATCGTGTCGACATACCGCAGCATCGGTATGAAGCATACTGCCAATAATAGGTAATCGTGAGTTGGGGCCGCCGCCTGTTAGTGACGGGACTTGGCGGCGCAGATCGTCTACATCAAGGGGCTCGTAGGTGGAGCCATGAAGGTGCATGGATAACATCCGGCGTTTTATTTCGCGCAGCTTGGGGTAGGTCTGAATGACATCAATCATGCCCCGTTTCGAGTACATCAAATTATAGTTGAGCTCCTGACTTAGCTTTTCATAGAGCTCGAGTGACTTCACGTAGAACGGGATACTCTCGTCACGCATATAATTTGATCGAATCGTGACGGTATTTCGTGCAATATTTCCTCCGCCCAGCCAGCCCTTTTCTAGTACGGCGATATCAGTAACACCGTGATTCTTTGCAAGGTAGTAAGCGGTTGCTAGACCGTGCCCGCCAGCACCGATAATGAGCGTATCATATTCTTCTTTTAGTGGAACAGTGCGCCATGCCTCACACCAGCCTTGGTGGTTATTTAATGCATTACGTGCGAGGTTGAATAATGAGTAGTGCTGCATTGATAAGCGCTCTATATAATGGACGTAGTTGGTGTTAACCACCGATCAATTGAGGGCGCAGGCCTCTTTTTGAAAATGACAGTTTGATGGCGGTTGCGTCGATCAGAGTTCAAATCCGGATTCCCGGTACTTTAAGTATGAGATTCTATCTTTTTGCTATGCGTCTGCAATTTGAAGCCAAAGAACACACGTGTGCAGTATCGTATGGTTGCTTTTACTTGTCAAGCCCTTGGCAGAGAATCAGAGGAGCCTAGACTATGACTGGATACTTCAGCTATCCGGCCGAGTTTTATTTGGTTGCACTGACGATCCAAGTTGCGGATGGGACTTTTACCCTATTGTGAGCAGTATACTTTCTGAAAGTCTTTCTGATCGCAGCTGCCACCTTCTCCTTTTTCTGCCCGGTTGCGCTTTTGATTATTTGAGAGGCTGGGCCCATTTTCATTGAGTAGGCTATCGCTTCGTCAATATTACCCATAGGCAGACTTGCATCTACTTCCTGTAATTCAATGTTGTTAAAACCAGAAGCTTGAAGGATAGTAGTTAAGTGTGCCGGATTACTCAGTGAAAATGGTCCAGGCGCGGTCGGGTCAGGTATATCTGTAGCGGCCGGCGGCGATAATACTTCCAGCGCTATCCTAGCTGGTTCTGCCATTGAGGGGTTTTCCTGTATTTTTCGCCAGCACAGAAATACCATCCGGCCCGTTGGTTTTAAGGCCGCATGCAGGTTTTTAAATGCCAGCACAGGGTTATCGAAAAACATCACGCCAAATCGTGAAGTAATAATGTCAAATTTGTTATCACCTAGTCTGGCGCTGGCCGCGTCTCTGTGTATAAACTGAAGGTTATCAATTCCTGCGCCCCTGCTCCTAGCGATGTTAAGAATTATCTCAGACACGTCAATACCGATTACCGTACCGGTTGCAGCAACCAAATTTGCCAGCTTGATGCTCGTAATGCCACCACCACAGCCAATGTCGAGCACCTTGTCTCCTTCGCTCGCCGAAATCTTCTCGAAAAGTCTGTCGCTGATTGGAGCAATCATGGACTCGACGATATCAATATTATCAGCCCATTTGCGGCCGCCATCCTCATTCCAATACGATTGCATGGTGGAGCTTTTATCAAAATTACCCATATATTCTTCCTTTTCGCCAGTAACCCCTAAAACCCGCCTCAGGTGAAATTTAAAAACGCTTATTACGAAATCTGAGTAAATGAGCTGCAAACATCGCATTATTTTAAGAAAACCTTGCTCTCGAATGGCGCAATCTTATTATAGATATAATGTCCAAATATCAATTATTTTGCTATAAATATAGGTGTAGAACCCACAAAAGTACGGGGTAGAGCATACTGTGCATTAAAGCTTTATGCCATTAAAGCTTTACCTTCTCCGGATTTTGGTAGGTATTTTGTGCAAACGGTTGCATGATGGATTTTTTATGTGTACTGTGGGTTTACGCAAACGATTGCACAACGTTGGTAACTATTTAGGATAACGACAGGCTATGGGTAACCTGTATAGATCATACAGCCACTTTTCATAGTATAAGAGATCATTAGAGAACTCAGGCGAGAATTAGTTTGATGAAAATGACACGCAAAGATTTTTTACGTACCTCAGCAGTGGCAGGGACTGCTCTCTTTACTGGGATGCCCCTCTTTACCGGGGCGGCTGGGGCTTCGGCTACGAGCGTCGCCCGTCCCCGGCAAGGACGAATGACTTTGATAAAAGGTGCGTCGATACTTAGTATGGATCCCGAGCTCGGGGATATTATAGGTGGAGATGTTTTAATCGACGGTACTAAAATCATTAAAGTAGGCCACAACATCGAGGCTCCTGGTGCTGAACTTATCGATGCAACTGACATGATTTTGATGCCCGGAATGTGCGATGGTCATCGACATTTGTGGGAATCCATGGCGGTGACCCGGCCAGATTTGACCTTGGTAACTTGGCATCTGATGTGGGCAGTCGGCATGAAGCCAGAGGCAGTATATGACTACTGCTATTTGGGAGGCAAAATGGCCATCAATTCTGGGGTGACGCGCGTCATTGATTATTGTCACGTCACGCACACGCCGGCAAAGATGGAAGCGGCGGCGCATGGTGCGGTAGATTCTGGGATCGGCGGTGTTAACTGTCCCCAACTTAGCGGCACGGTGCCTTTTGGCCCGGGTGATACGGTGGACTTCAAAACAGCATGGAATACTATGCGCGGGCCTGCGGATGATTGGCATTTTGAAATGGCTGAGAAACTGCGCGACGAGTTGTTCTCTGATAGTGAAGCCCCCTTGCAGTTCGGAGTTGCCCACAGCTCGGCTGAGGGTGGCGCTTCACGCAAAAGCATACATGCCGAATGGGCTAGGGCCCAGGCGTTAGAGCCTAAGATGATGACGGGCCACGTCTCGGGCCGGCATGCAGGAAAGGTCGCAGAATACAGAGTTGTACCCGATCTTATAAAAGCTGGCCTGCTACGGGATAATTATATTGTGGGACATGGCAATGGGCTAACGGACGATGAGTTAATTATGCTCAGGGATGTTGGTGCGGGTGTGGCCTCAACCCCAAGAGCAGAAGTCAGAATGAATATTCCAATGCCGCTTGGGCGTTGCCATAAGCTAGGTACACCCGTTGCTTTCGGAGTGGATCATTTGATCTACAACCCACTTGACTATTTCCAGCATATTCGTTCAGCCGATATCGCCATGTATGCAGGGCGCGGCGAAAATAAAGAAATCGCTAAAACCATGACCGCACGTGATTACATGCACATCGCCACGCTGGGGGGTGCCAAGGCACTTGGTATGGATTCCAAGGTTGGTAGTATCACGCCGGGCAAACTTGCGGATATTGTGTTACTGCGAACAGATCGACTAGGTTTTCCGGCAATTGATGACCTAGCAGAGCGCGTGTATACATACGCCGGTATTCAAGATATTGATAGCGTATGGGTTCAAGGGAAACTTCAGAAAAAAGATGGTGAACTCGTCGACTTCGATAAAGGTTTGTATAAGAAGGCTATAAAAAGCTGGGATATCGCTCGTGCCGACGGAGAAACTATTAAATTCATCGGTCAAAACGGAAATATTCTTACGGCAGAGGATGTGCGCTCACCTGCATTTAACCCGGGGCGGCCGCAACCGGCGTCCACGCCGCGATAAGAAACTAAACAAACGATCGCAGTAAATTAGGTGATATTTTCGATAACAAATAGGAACAAAAAAGGGGAAAAGAAATGATTAAATTAACTAAAATGATTGGCATTCCACTACTTCTAGTTGTAATTATGACTACATCTAATACATCCTTAGCGGAAGAGAAACGTACACTTGAGGAAATAGTCGTTACGGCGCAAAAGCGCGAGAGCACTCTACAAAAAACGTCACTGGCTATTTCTGCAATCACTGGAGACACGCTTAAAAAAGCAGGAGTGTTTGACACCTATGGGCTGGCGGACCTAAGCCCCAATTTACTCATTGGGCAGGAAAACTCCGAAACGGTTATCACCATTCGTGGCATTAGCGCCCAAAGCATGAACTCGGTGGGTGAGCCCTCCGCTGCATTTCACCAGGATGGCATCTATATTTCTCGACCTACCGCTGCAAACACCGCCCTTTTTGATGTAGAGCGGACTGAGGTTCTTCGTGGCCCTCAGGGAACACTTTATGGCAGAGCTGCTACCAGCGGTGCAGTTAATGTTATTACGAATAAGCCGACGACTGAGTTTGAAGGCTCCGTTGGGGTGGAGGTTGGTAATTATAATGCTATCAAAACTCGAGGCGTTTTGAGTGGGCCTTTAAGTGATACAGTCTCTGGTCGTCTTAGTTTTTATACTCACGAGCATGATGGTTATCTTGAGAATGTGTCTCCGCTGGCGGCTCCTGGCCCGGATAATGATGACGCGGATGATGTCGCATTGCGAGCCCAACTATTGTTTAACCCATCCGAAAATTTAGAGGTTCTATTAGCCGCGAATTACTATGAACGCGGCGGCGCGGGAGATGCATACAGTCATAAAGGCGATTTCCCCGGAGGCTTTGTTTTCTTTGAGGCACGCTTTGGTCCGCTTTATGCTGGCGCTACCCCTAATCCACATGACCCTAGAAAAATAGCGACCAACCTGAGAAGTAACCTTGATAGAGAAGATTACGGATTTGCAGCCACGGTCACACGAAGTTTTGAAAATTTCGATTTGGTCGCCCAATTTGCCCATCAAGAATACAACCTCTCACAGTTCAAGGATCTAGACGGTTCAGACAATAACTTCTCACAAATCGATTTCCAGTTTTACACCGACGCGGACACTGCTGAAATTCGATTGGTGTCTACGGGTGACGGTCCAATGGATTGGGTAGCAGGCTATTTTCACTTCGAAGAAGAAAACTCTAATATTTTTGACGTCTGTGGTACGACTATTGGATGCCGATATGGCGATAGTCGCGGCGATCTAGAATCTGATGCTGTCTTCGGGCAGATTAGTTACGATTTAAGCGAGTCTTTGGAGGTGACTGGAGGACTTCGTTATACAGACGATCTAAGAGGTGGGGGTAATGTGGTTCCTTATAGCTTTGTATTTTTGCAGCCAGGCGAAGACATCGAAGGTAGCTCCAGTGGTAGTAAAACAACCTGGAAACTTGGTTTGAACCACACTAATGATAATGGGAATATGCTTTATGCTTCTGCCTCTAGCGGTTATAAGGCTGGATCGTTCAACCTTCGTGCAAATACGACATATGGCCCTGAAAATGTTATTGAGTACGCGGTAGGGTCAAAAAATATATTGTTAGATAGCCGCTTGAAGCTCAATGTTGCAGCATTTATTTACGACTATGAAGACATGCAGTTAGAGCAAGTGGTAGGCATTGACGGTAACATATCTATACTGACAATTAATGCAGCAGATTCAGAGGTAAAGGGCTTTGAAGTAGAGGCATCTTATCTTCCGATCGATGCGTTGGAGATAAGCGGCCAGTTTTCTCTATTAGATACTGAATTTAAAGCCTTAACCGATACGGATTCATTGAAAGGGTTTATGGCGCAACCTGAAGACTTAACGGGTAATAGCTTCGCTCGAGCGCCAGAAAAATCAGTTACGTTGGCTTTCGAATATACTATCAATTTGGCAAGTGGCGCCACCTTAGCCCCCCGTTTGCAGTATCGCTACCAGGACGACTGGTATTTGCGGCACTTTAATACGGCTGCTGATCTGGTGCCTTCGCATACTAAAACGGACTTTACTCTGAACTATAGCCACCAGAACGATATGCTGTCAGTAATGGGTTACATCTACAATATATCTAATAATGACATTCTCAGTGGTGAAAATATTGGTTTAGGGGGCTATGGCTCCCCTCGTTATGGGCACTATAAAGCTCCACGACTGTTCGGTGTGAGAGTGGATTATAAGTTCGACTAGTAGAGCTTAGATTACGTTGGGCAGAGTGCTTTGTTAGAGAGCAGTGAACTTTAAAAGGGCTAATACAAGCATCAGCTCTAAAGCTTGTATTAGTCCTAGTAATATAACTGTAGCTTGGTAACTACGTTGAGGAAGAGAAATGAAAATTAAAAATTGGCTATTGAACAGAAGTATTGCCATCCTTTTTGTGACCATTCTTTGCTCCATGAGTGCAAATGCAGCGAGGCCTGGAGACGTTGCGCCACATTGGCAGGCAACCAACTTTCAGGGCGACGTAGTCTCCTTTCCTGAATTGGTTGATGGAAAGCCAGCCGTCATGATTTTCTGGGCAAGTTGGTGCAGTTATTGCAACGCCTTTATGCCCTATTTGAAAGAGATTCAAAAAGAGTATCAGGATGATATTGAAATCATTGCCGTAAACTTTAGGGAGGCTGAGGGCGGAGAGAGTGACCCTGATGCTTACGTTCGACAAACAGGTATCAACATGATGGCAATTCGAGATGGTGAAGAAATTGCTGCTGCCTACAGAGTGAGGTTTGTCCCAGGATTGATGGTCGTAGGAACCGATGGCATAGTCTCCTATCGGCGTGGTAAGACAAAACTACCAGCAGGGAAAAGTATTGCTGAATTGTGGTCCGAGCAAGTTATGGAGGCACTTGATGAGCAGCTTGATATGGGCGGGTGTTAATGCCAAATAATTTTTCCTGATGTCAGAGCGAATAACAATTAATAATTTTGAACTATTTTTATCTAGCGTTAATTAAGGAAGAATAATGAATAAAATAATGATCGGCTTTTTATTGGCAAACATTATATCAATTGGTGCTCCTCAGGCTGCAGAGGTAAATAGAAACATCCAGGAAGAGGATCGTGCTGAAATCTCCAAAAGGGATCGAATTATGGGCGCCATTATGGGCGTTTTTATTGGTGACGCGCTGGGTGTCGGTACCCACTGGTATTACGATCTCGATGCATTGAAAACAGACTTCGGCCCGTGGATTTCTGACTATAATGACCCGAAGCTTGAAAGTACTAGCCGTTTCGCCAAGGTGCATCAGTATAGGCATGATCAGGGAGTACGCGCAGGTGATTTGTCACAGACAGGTCAATTATACAGAATGCTAGTCGAATCTGTGGTGGATCAAGGTGGTTACGATAGAGCCGACTACGCGGCCAGAGTTGATGAGTTGTTCAAAACCCTGAATGGCAAAAATTATTCTGGGCTATACACTGATTCGGCAATTCGCGAAACATGGAAACATCGTAAAGCTGGAATATCTTGGGATGATCCAAAGGTAGGCAGCAACGCGATCACCTCAGACGCAGCGCAGATGAATGTTGCATTGGCCGCGCTGTTTTATGACGATCCCGAAATGTTAGCAAAAACAGCGAACAGTCAAACTAAGCTTTTCTATCACAACGACTTTCCGATTACGCATTCGGTTTCCTATGCGCTCGTTGTTGGTGGTTTGATAGACGGCGTTCCATTAGAGCACATGGCGGAGCACATTCTAGGCATGAATAGGAGAGTGTTAACGAGGAATGCACTTTATTACGATTCAAGAATACAGATCGAGCTTGGGCAGTCTGCGTGGGAACCTGAAACTAGGTTTTCATCTCCCCACTTAGCAGCTAAAGTTTACGGGCAACATTGTGAAATACACCAATTGCTTCCTGGCGCTTATTATTTTATTCATCATTATCAAAATAATTTTGAAGAAGCGGTGCTAGCTGCTATTAACGGTGGTGGAAATAATATGGCTCGTGCTGCCTTAACAGGTGGGTTAAGTGGAGCTATGGTAGGGTTGTCTGGCATTCCTGAGAGATTTATAAAGGGGCTTAACAACCACAAACAGCTACTCAAACTGGCAGAAAAAATGGCAGATCTAACTCAACCATAATTACTTGCTCAACCACTTTTAAGCAATAGGAAAAATCATATGGTTTCTTTTAATAGAGCCTTTGTAGCAGTGTTTTTGTTGATTTTAGTATTCTGCCAATTTACTGAAGGACAACCAGCGTCTGCGGGCCAGCAGTCTTTTGGGGAGCCAGAAATCGCTTCTAATCAGGACGAAGTTGATTCTCTGTCTACTGACGATTATGAATATGATGATGAGTTTCTGGAAGTGGAAGAGGCGTTTCAATTAGAGCCGCGCTTGGAGAATGGTTCCCTCGTGCTGCATTGGGATATTTCGGACGGTTATTACCTATACAGGAATGAAATCAAGCTACAGAAAGAAGTTGGCGGCATTCTGTCTGACGTGTCACTTTCCTTGCCCTCTGGCCAAGATAAATATGATGAGTTTTTTGGTGATGTCAAAGTTTATTATCATCAATTACGAGCGGTTGCCTCATTATCAAATGGCGAATTGCCAAAGTTTAGTGTTCGCTCGCAGGGTTGCGCTGACGCAGGGCTTTGCTATCCTCCCTTTACGCAAGTATTTGAGTTCAATGCGGCGATATCTCAATTTGAGGAAAGGCCGGTTAGTGCTCTGAAAGCGGCTAGTCAAGAAAGCAAGGTCGCTTCCCCTTTAGGAATTGATCAGTCTGGCGATACATCTCTATGGCTTATGATTTTATTTGCCTTTTTAGGGGGCACGATACTTAATTTGATGCCTTGTGTTTTCCCAATCTTGGCACTAAAGATTTTGGGTTTGGTAAATACTAGCTCTAGTTCTAGTAATCACAGGCGCAGTCACGGGTTTAGTTATGCAGCAGGCGTTGTGTTCTGCTTTGTGGCAATCGCCAGCGTGTTACTGGCTCTTCGAGCGGCGGGGGAATCACTGGGTTGGGGGTTTCAACTGCAGACGCCGTGGGTTGTTGCTTCACTGGTATATTTGTTTCTCGTTATCGGCCAGAGCATGTCAGGGTATGTTGAATTTAATCCCAGCTGGGCTAATGCAGGACAAGAACTGACTGAGCGTGGCGGTAATACTGGATCGTTCTTTACGGGGATGTTGGCTGTTGTTGTTGCAAGTCCTTGTACGGCACCTTTCATGGGCGCAGCGCTCGGTTTTGCGTTAGTGCAGCCACCATTTGTTGCTTTGTTGATTTTTGCCGCGCTTGGACTCGGTATGGCTGCACCATTCGTACTTTTGGTCACAGTGCCGAGCTTAGCCGCAATCTTGCCAAAACCTGGCGCTTGGATGCTTACCTTTAAAGAAATTATGGCATTCCCACTTTATCTTACTGCAGTCTGGTTGCTCTGGGTTGTAGGGCGCCAAACTGGAGTAGATGGAATGGCGATGGTAACCGTTGGATGTGTTTTGATTTTCCTCGCTTTGTGGCTATGGCGCAGAGAAACTCCCCTTGCTCGTAGGTCTTCGCTAATCGCCGCTATTGCCGCATTATTGTTATTGTTCGGCCCCTGGATGATCGAGACAAATGATACTGGCGCTACTGCAGTTAATAATACAAATGTGTACTCATCTGAGAGAGTTAGTGCATTGCGATCCGAGGGCAAGCCTGTATTTGTAAATGTGACGGCAGACTGGTGCATTACCTGCTTGGTTAATGAGAGGATGGCGCTGTCTAGAAGGTCTGTTTTAGAGGGATTTACATCTAATAATATAGCTTACCTCAAAGGTGATTGGACTAATAGCGACCCCATAATTACCGAGCTTTTGAATGAATATGGCCGAAGTGGAGTGCCATTATATTTACTTTTCCCCGCGGAGAGCTCTAAGCCGGCCATATTGCTACCGCAAATATTGACTCCTGATATAGTTCTCGAGGCATTTTCGTCGCTTTAGTCACCACATAAAAGTAGCTGATGACACATTGATGATATAGACGTCGTGAGTGAACAAGTTTGAACCAAAAATCCAACATAAGACTAGTCGAAGGATGAAGATATGGATAGTGCCTTATCCCTTTATAAAGCCAAATTACGAGGGATTGTTGCCTGTATTTTAGTCGCTCTAGCCTCTAAGTTTTTGTCTCTGAACTTTGGCGCTCCCACAATGTTGTTCCCGCTAATATTAGGGATGTCAGTAAACTTTCTCTACGAGTCTGAATACTCCATTCCAGGAATAGATTTTTGCTTAACGACAATTCTGTGCTTTGGCGTTATTTTATTGGGTTTAAAAAATATTTTTGGCAATGTCCTTGCCCTAGGCTCTCAAACTCGACTATCGCTTTGGAATGCTATCTGGCGGTGCTGTGGGAATATGTGGCATCGCTGCCGCCATGACCTTGTTCTCTATAATGTAAAGTTGGCGATTTAAATAATCAGAGATAAACCCATGAAGTTTTCCATTTTTTAGACTCCTTTTTTAAATTATTCAAAGCTATTGTGGGAGTATTGGCACCAACCAACCTCTTGACAAAAGCTTGTAACGGTATAGTATTGCACACGTGTGCTTTTTTGGGCGTGGCGGGCGTAGCCGTCTTATCTTGGGCTCATGAATTTTCTGGTTTTAAGCACTTGACTGAGACTGAAAGGACAATAGCTCTCCATTTTTAAATTTATTACTCGATGACTAGCCCAACAAACTATTTAGCTTCAGCATGAAAGGATCAGTGTGATGTTTTTAAAGAATACTTGGTATGTTGCTGCATGGAGTCGAGATGTTGGCGATAGCCTACTTCCCCGAACAGTTCTCAATGAGAAGATCGTGCTGTATCGGACAACCAATAAGACCATCGTTGCGCTCGAGGATGCTTGTCCTCATAGAAAACTACCTCTGTCCAAAGGGCGTAAACTTGGTGACATAATAGAGTGCGGTTATCATGGACTGCAGTTTGATTGCTTTGGTGTGTGTGTTCTTGCCCCAACACAGAACTTTATCCCGCGACTCAAGATTAAGGCTTACCCTATAGCAGAGAAATGGGGCCTGGTATGGATATGGATGGGAGACTTCGACTCTGCTGATGAGTCGAAAATTCTCGACATTACCAACTATCACAATCCGGCGTGGGGAGTTACCAGCGGTGGGACGCTGGAAATCAATTGCAATTACCTCTGGCTAACAGATAACCTTCTAGATCCCTCTCATGTAGCATGGGTACATCGTACTTCGTTTTTTGGTCCTGGAACTGACGACACTCCTTTACAAATACAAACCTTTGATGATGGTGTGTTAGCTTCACGATGGATCTTTAATCAGCCGCTGCCGCCATATTATGCTCCAGTAGTTAAGTTTTCGGGCCACTGTGATCGATTGCAGCACTATGAAGTGCGCGTTCCGAGCATTTGTATTAATCGTTCAATATTCACGCGTGCGGGTACAGGCGGGGAAAACTGCAAATTAGATGACAAAGCGTATCTGATTACTTCATATAATTTTATGACACCCATCGATAGTCAGCGAACTACCTACTATTGGTTTCAACACTACAATACTGACGTGGACGACGAAGCAGTTGCAAACCGCATAAATGAAGGTGCCGTGGCGGCTTTCAATGAAGACCGCGAGATTCTAGAAGCTGTTCAGGTGGGTATGGATGGAAAAAATACGCGAAATATTAACCTAGGAATTGACGCGGCATCACTAAAGTATAGAAAACTTCTCAGTACCTTTATCGCGAATGAGCAAGAGTAACTGCTCCGCAAGGACCCGGAAATGAACGATTTATCAGCAATGCGTGCCGGCGTCGAAAACCTTTTATTTAAGTGCATAGGAGCACACCCGGGTGATTCACTCTTCATAATAGCGGAAGAAGAGGGCGGTTATTTTTCTCGATCTCTTGCCAGCCATATCGCGACACTAGCACGCTCCTACTGTCTTGATACTCGTATCATAAATACGAATTTTGCAGAAGACGCCACGATTCTCCCTAAAGAGATAGCCAATATTCTCGATGCTACTGACCATATCTTATTCCTTGCGCGTATAGGCGATCAAGTGAGATTTAGCGAACTTAGCGGACGTAGCAGCAAGACCATGTGCTACGCACAAGACGAGGAAAGTTTCATGTCTGCGTTTTGTAGCGCAGACTACCAATTTTTTCTCAAATTTAAAAATATAGTTAATGCTGCCTTATGGGGTGAGAAAAAAATTACAATTAGCTGTTCGTCAGGTACAAAGTTGCAAGGCATTTCACCAAAGTACACTGACACTGATATTGTCGGTGACGTTACTATAAAACGATTTCCATTAAATGTATGCCAGCCGATACCCACAGCCACGTTTTCCGGCGTGCTAGCAATGTCGAAATGGCTTTGTCCAACCGGGTCTCGGTTTTATCAGCCCGACCACGTACTGATAAATAGTATCGTATATGCACACATTGAAAATGGACGAATTGTTGATTTCGATGGGAGTGAGAGTGACGTAAAAAAAGTACGCCAACATTACGAAATGGTGTCCCAGAGATATAATATAGATCGTGATATCATTCATTCGTGGCACGTGGGCATCCATCCACAGAATGGTTATTTTGGTCTTGCTTCGGACAACCTGGCTCGCTGGAGCGGTTCTGGCTTCGGCAACCCACGATATCTTCACCTTCACTCTTGCGGTGATTATGCCCCCGGGGAAATTTGTATTTCGGTATTTGATCCCACTATCTCTGTAGAAGGCGTTGACCTTTGGCGAAATGGTGACCTACTGATCGCTGACACTCCACTCGCACTGGAACTTATGGCCATGTATCCCGGCATGCGACAGTTATTTGAAAATCCCAATAGAAACTTCGGCATCGGCGATTGCTAGCACCTAAGACAAAGCGATGGAAAACCAGTGATGGATTTACAACCCAAACATCATAAAAGCTGAGTTATCTAATTTGGATCACACCTGAAATGCCGCTAAATGGTGTGCGACTGTAGTTTTAACAACTTCAGCGGTATGTTTAAGATGCTTGTTTTGATAATTTCTCATTCTTTTTATTATGCCGCTACTTTCTCTAACTCTTATATAGAGCCAGTTTCTCCCAAGTCTAATTTATTCACGCGTATTAGTAATACTAGGGTAGAGCAGGAGTCCCTTCTGACAAAAATGGGGGGTACCCCCGGGGTAGGGTCGGCGTATCTGAGAATTGGGGTTTTGTTGCAGAGTTTTTTGGGAGTTGAAGCGTTGAGTGGCTAGGTAGTACAAAATTTTATCACGGTATATTTGACGGTACATATAGAAATAGAAATGATTAAATCGTTATTTAACAATAACTTAATTGGTTAATTTGGGCGGTGCCGTCCCGACCAATTTTCAAGATCTCGTATTTATGGTTTAACCCAAAAAGCAATCCGAGTCGTTATTTCTGTTTCAACTTAATCCAAAGAGCGCACGTTTAGCGTACAGAAAACACTACGTTAGATACATGAGTAAAGCCCTATGGCTGAATTAAATAAAGCACTTTTGCCTTACGGGACTACATCAAGTTCACCCGCGATCGTTTTGCCTGATACTGAGCTCTTTTTATCAGAGCGTGGATCACTAACAAAAAACTACTTTGAGAATGCTGTTGAGTTGCTCAATAGAGAATATGACTCGATAAGAAGGCTTGCAGAACTGAATGAGCTTGTCTTTAGCTCATCCTATAATTTCGTTCCAAGAGTTGGGCAGCAGTATCATTTATACAAGAAAGTAGGGGGTAAGTACCTGCTCAGTATGATTGAACATTGGACGGCTCATGAATTCATTGT
>Ga0209602_1001123_pt1 | contig 24085 bp, 19 predicted proteins | sample COGITO_mtgs_1205_3_FD_184810 | JGI IMG/M metagenome (GOLD analysis project Ga0209602, IMG submission 184810) | Pelagic marine microbial communities from North Sea - COGITO_mtgs_120524 (SPAdes) (version 2) | ecosystem: Environmental > Aquatic > Marine > Epipelagic ...
AGGGAATGAAGAGGATATGTCGTTCAGTCAACCCCATCACCACTTATCGCTCAACCTCAGGCGGTAATTACCTTTGGGGACGCCCATACACCTCTTAAATGCCGTAAAAAGGCTCGATGCTCAAATCTCCAAGTAATTGGTAGAAGTTCGCATTATTATGTCCGTATCTTTTCTGAATCCTCTTCCACCCCGAGAACTGCAGCAAACCTTTGAGCAGTATCTTGAAATTTATTTTTCCATCCTCTTTCTTTGGAATTATTATAGAATACTGTGATTTCAAGTTCCCAATCTTCACCCCATAAAGTGCTTCCTTGAATCCATATCCTACTTGAACTTCCTTCACCGTCGGTATCTTGGACATTACTCATTTTCACCTTCTTGACTTCGGACAATTTGTGTTCAAAAGTTTGATCAATTTTTCCAAAAAAAATGGACTGAAGTTCCAATGTGTCACGGTCTTTATCGATTTGAATCACATACTTGCGTAGCAGTCCACGTTGAGTTGTAAAAAAGAGGTAAGGTATGATGGCGTAAAATGGACCAATACAGATGGTGCCTAAAATACCAAGAACCATTTCTCGTCTCCCAGTTTGAATCACATCTGCAATTGATGTCAAAGGAAAAACGATGGAAAACACCAACAGAGGAACAAGAAAAATGGAAATGAATACTTTTTCAATAAAAGGATACTCTCCTTTTTCTTGATATTGAGCAGCATGCGTTTCTTGTTCCACAGAATTTCTTGTAGGAGTCTATTTTTAATCTATGTCCCTGCATACTGCAATCGCTGCACAACAGAACAGCGAGAACTTCTGAGCGGAGTATTCATGGGTGGCGTTTTACTGGCACTGCCATGCAACCTATTCAGCGTGTAGCAATCGTCGGTGCGGGGAACATGGGTTCCGGTATCGCTCAGAAAACGGCTCAGGAAGAATTCGACGTCCAGATGGTTGACAGAGAGCAACAGTGGGTCGACCGCGGGCAAGGCATCATTCGTGATTTCCTCTCTGAGGCTGTAGAACGGCGCATTTTTTCGCCGGCTCAAGTCGAGGCGATCCAAGGTCGAATTACGGGAGTTGTTGGCGTAGAAAACACAGCCGCAAACACCGACCTCGTTATCGAGGCAGTGTTCGAAGACTTTGACATCAAAACTGCAGTCTTCAACACATTGGACTCCGCTTGCGGTCCTGAAACAATCCTTGCCTCCAACACGTCTTCGCTTTCCGTGAATGCCCTTGCTGAAGCAACGGGTCGAGCGGACCGATTCGTTGGATTGCACTTCTTTTATCACCCGGCAAAGAACCGATTGGTAGAAGTGATTCCAGCTCAGGCATCAAGCGCTGAAACCGTTGAAAAGGTCGTTCAATACTGTAAGATGCTGGGTAAAGTCGTCATTGTTTGTGGAGACCGACCGGGATTTGTAGTCAATCGATTCTTTGTTCCGTGGCTCAATGAAGCATGTTTATTGCTCGAAGAAGGCGTTGCCACTGCCGCACAAATTGATGCTGCAGCATGCAAGGCGTTCCGGATAGGCCTAGGGCCGTTTGGCCTCATGAACCTCACAGGCCCACCGATTGCTCTGCATTCTACAGATTATCTTGCTGAGCAACTCCACACCCCTCGCTACACCGGTGCTCAAAACCTACGGAACCTCATTGAAGCGAATGAGCACTGGGATGTATCTGGCGATCAAGCATACACTCCTGAACAGTACGCTGCAGTCGCAGAGCGACTCTACGGCGTCGTCTTTGGCGTGGCAGCACAAATTGTCGAAGAAGGCGTTTGTTCGATGGAAGATGTGGACCGCGGGGCGAAAGTTGGACTACGCTGGGCGCGAGGACCTTTCGAAATGATGAACCGTGTTGGGATTCAAGAAGCACATCGTATGGCACAAGCCTACGCTGATTTGAGTGCTGAAAGCGACCCTGAGCGTTCATGGACCGTTCCTGAATACTTTTCCAAGCAAGCGCAAGCGAATCAAGGATGGAACTTCTCGTACGTCGATGTAAGCATCGAATCTGGAGTGGCTACGCTCACCATCAATCGACCCGAAGCCATGAATGCGCTCAATGAAACGGTCGTTGGACAACTGAACGATGCTCTTGACCTGGTCAATGCAGATGCAGAAGTTCACACCATTGTGCTCGACGGAGCTGGCAAAGCGTTTGTTGCAGGTGCAGATGTCAAGTTTTTCGTTGATAAAATCAGAGCGGAATCAATTCCGGACATTGTCACGTTTACCGCTGATGGTCACACCATGCTCAACAAATTGGAATCATCAGAGAAGACTACTGTAGCTTTGACGACAGGTCTTGCTCTTGGCGGTGGTTTGGAATTGGCTCTTGCTTGCGACTATCGAATCGGCACCCGACGTACACAGTTCCGTTTCCCAGAGACCTCCATCGGCATTTACCCTGGATTGGGCGGTACACAACGGCCTGCTCGAATTTGCGGCATTCCCGCTGCACGCTGGTCTGTTCTCGCTGGTAATTTCATGGATGCACAAACTGGATACGACCTTGGTCTTCTCACCCACTTGGTTGATGTGGCTTCGGTTGATTCCTGCGTTGCAGAATTAGCCTCGGCCGGTAAACCGGACAACAAATACCCCGGTGCACCTACGAATCCTTCCAGTCCAGCAGCCGCTTTTGCTGCCTCGTTTTACAGCGATGAGAACATGGCATCCATCATGAACGGAGCATGTCCAGAAGGTTTTGACTCCGAGGATAAGATCGTTTCACGTCAATTGAAATCTCTCTCTCGAACCGCACCAATTGCCTTGAAGATGGCCAGTGATTTGATTGACGCTACTTCGGCTACCGAATTGTCTGCTGGATTGCAGATGGAACTCGACCAGTTGACTGATATTTTCTCAACTGCTGATTCGCTCGAAGGTTTGTCTGCACTCATCGAAGGTCGAAAACCGTCGTACTCAAACGTGTGATTAAGCCCATTGGTTTTGCAGCTCCTCCATTTGTTTGATGAGCGCCACGATGTCCAGAGTTTCTTCCTGCTCGTGAGCAAGTTCAATCCGGTTTTTGATGGCTTGAACGAATTCTTCTTCGGGCTTTTCACCGGTGATGTTTTCGATGAAATCTTCCAATGAAGTCCCTTTTCCTTGAGCAATCGCCATACGAGCTTTGATTTTCTCAGCGTCGTCCTTTGGTTTTCGGATACCGCTCATGCGCTCACCTCTTCGGTGTTGAGGTTGCTTTCATACCAATCGGCCCATGGAATAATTTCTTCATCTGACCAGTCGCTCAACGGGCCGTTGGCTGCAATTCGCAAGGTGTCTTCAGTCAACGGAAGCATGGTAGCGTTGTGAGCACACTTGACTCCTGGTGAACCGAGAACCATTGCTTTCTCAACGATACCTACTCCAATGGAAAGGCTTCGAGTGTCTGTACCAGACCAGTATGCGCTAAATCCAGGGTGGGTGTGTACCCAGAGTTTGAACGGTGCGACACACCCAACGGGGGGTGAAAGTTGGACGAATCCAGAAGTGCCCCAATCGATTGATATAACGTTCTCAGCGTCGATAAGCACCGATGTCTCAAGACCTGCGAGAACGGATATTGCATAGACAACATCCCATCGGCCGTTCTGTGCTGCACGCTGTTGCACATCGAGCAGGACTTCGTCATCAATCTGGCGTTGTTGAGCCATTTCAGTCACATGCGACCACATCTCTTCATCGACATTGAGTTGTTCAAGTCCAGGAATGAAAATCACGCCTTCACCTCCATTGATGGACTGCTGACCTTCGGGAATTCGAAACTCCCGTATGTGAGGCTTCCAATCGATTGCAACGGCGCACGTCTTCCTCTCAGCTGTTGCAGAATCCACTGGGCGCCGAACGTCCCAGCGATGGAAAATCCAAATTCGAGGTTTCCTGCGTCGAGCGCTCCCTCCACTTGGCAACTCATCGGTTCGTGGTCGGGTGTCATCTGAGCCACTAAGTTTGAATCGGAATCAGAAGTGAATACCATCCAGCCATCACCGGAGCATCTCAAGTCAATCCAAGGCACGTCAAGCGCATGAACCAATCTTCGAGGTTCCGGCCTATCAACGCAAACCACGACCAAATCATATCCCTCAAGTTGTTCAAAATCCCTCATGTTTTCTGCAACAGAGCGCACTTGTAAGCCATGAGCTTTGGACCATTTATCCGCAAGAGCATCGACTTTCTTTTTTCCGATATCCGCAGTACTGTAATTTTGATGACCGAGGTTTGAGGCTTCAACGGTATCGCCATCCATCAGAGTGATTTTGGCACCGAGTTGTATTCGTTCAAGTGCGGGAACCAGTAGGTCAACAACGGTTGTTCCGATGCCTCCGGCACCAATTATTAACAGCGATTTTTGCGGCAAGTCTTCATCCATGTAGAATCAAGTATTCTACTGGATATATACTCTCATGCTGAGAACATGCGTTGCAATGCACCAATTTGCACATCGAGATGGAAGTCTTCCTCATCATCCTTCGTTGGCATGATGTTCTGAACCATCCACTCCCCTTCAAAAACACCTATATCTCTCAAGGCATGTTCTCTATTACACACACAATCCTACGCGACGATTGAAAAAGGGAGGCGCTAACGGAGTTACATGAACGGCAAGACAGCGATGATTACCGGCGTTACAGGTCAGGACGGTTCCTATCTTGCTGAATTACTTCTCGAAAAGGGATACTCAGTATACGGTTTGGTTCGAAGAGTTTCCCAACCAACCTCCGGCCGTAGCCTCATCAACCACTTGATGGAGAACGAGAACTTCCACCTTCTCAACGGTGACCTCGCCGATCAAAATTCCATTGACAACGCTGTTTCTCGAGCTCAGCCTGATGAGTTTTACAATCTCGGAGCAATGTCCTTTGTTCCTGAATCATGGCGCTCTCCAATGATGACTGCAGACATTACTGGCCTCGGTGCTTTGCGATGCCTTGAAGCAATTCGCAAGCATGCCCCCGAGTGTCGTTTCTACCAAGCAGGTTCATCCGAACAATACGGTAAAGTTCGAGATGTTCCTCAAACTGAAGCGACTCCATTCCACCCTCGCTCACCTTACGGTTGTGCCAAAGTATTTGCCTTCGAAATCACACGTAATTACCGAGAATCCTATGATATGTTTGCTTGTACTGGCATTCTTTTCAACCACGAAAGCCCTCGACGTGGACTTGAATTTGTTACACGTAAGGTGACGATGACGGCTGCTCGAATCTCTCAAGGATTTGATGAGTGCCTATGGATTGGAAACGTCGATGCAAAGCGCGATTGGGGATTCGCAGGAGATTACGTCGAGATGCAATGGAGAATGCTGCAACAAGATACCCCAGGCGATTATGTCGTTGCAACCGGTCGAACACACAGTGTTCGTGATATGATTACGCTTGCTTTCTCTCACGTCGGCATGAACCTTGTTTGGTCCGGCGAAGGTGTTGACACCATCGCAACCGATCAAAACGATAACGTCCGGGTTCGCACCAACCCCAAGTTCTTCCGGCCAGCAGAAGTCGATTTACTGATTGGAGATCCTGCTCTTGCAGAGAAAGAACTCGGTTGGGTTCCAGGAACCTCGTTTGAGGAATTGGTCCAAATGATGGTCGATTCGGACATGAGTCTTGTCCAAGAAGCCGTGAACGGTGGTTACGCTCCACCGATTCCACCTGAGTGATGAAGGAGGCCACAGGATGGCATATCCTCTTTTGTATTCGTTCCGAAGATGCCCCTACGCCATGCGTGCTCGCATGTCCATCGTTCGAAAGGAATTCCCGGTTGAACTTCGTGAGGTTGTATTGAGAGATAGGCCGGCTCACATGATGGAGATATCGCCTAAGGGCACGGTTCCAATACTCCTTCTGGGGAACGGTACGGTCATTGAGGAGAGCCTTGAAATTATGCAGCATGTACTTGATTGGACGCTTTCTGATGAGGAGCAGCATTGGATTTCACGCAACGATGAGGAGTTCAAATTCCATTTAGACCGGTACAAATATCCGAATCGGTACGAGAATGTGGATGAACTCGAACAACGAACTGCAGCCTCGTCTTACCTCTCGGATTTGGACACACGTCTCGGCGAGGCTCCTGCCATCAGTGAACCACTGAGTGATGCATTGTTTCCTTTTGTTCGTCAATTTGCAAATCACGACCGAGAATGGTTTGATGTTCAGTCCTGGAGCAATGTCCATTCATGGCTCTCAAACAATTTGAACAGTGAGGCATTCACGACCTGTATGAAGAAATTCAAACAATGGGTAGAGGGCCACGAACCCGTAATTTTCGAGCCTACTTGGCACGCATAGAATCCTCTTACTGCTTCAATGCCAACACATCAAAGTTCCATTCCAACCATCGAGCTTGAACGATTCGCAGAAGTCGATTGAATACATATGGAAAGAGATTTGCACGTTCAAAGGGCATCTTTCTGCTTCGACATCGAACATTTGACAAGGACCACTGTATGCCTTTTTCCGAATGTAAGGTAAGCAGAATTATTAACAAGATGAGGATACTCGAACAACTGGAAGCAATGGGTTCAACTCGTCAAGATTTGAGATTAACAACAACCGTTGTAACTTCTGTTTTTCTCATTGTTTTTCTGACGGTTCGTGCTGTTGAGCATAACTCAATCCTCTTGAATGGATACTCTGCTGTACTCTATTGTGCAGTCATGTGTATTGGCATACAATGGGTAGCATGGATACCTGCATCCATAGCGAAAACTGAACGCTTCTATGACTTGACGGGAGGCTTAACCTATCTTGCAGTAGTTGGATTCAGCCTTTGGGCAGGGTCGCAGTCCGAACCTCCGAGTTTGAGAGAAATCCTCGTCAGTTTACTTGTCGTTATCTGGTCGATACGCCTGTCCAGTTTTCTTTATCTTCGTATTCATCGAACTGGAAAAGACGGACGCTTTGATCGACTCAAAACTTCGCCGGTCCGATTTCTCGTACCATGGACTATCCAAGGTCTGTGGGTTTTCCTAACAATGATTGTCGTCATTGTAATCAACAGTCAAGCTGATTCAGCCTCTGGATTCGGAATATGGGACAGTATTGGATTGTCCATGTGGTTGCTCGGATTCGGCATTGAAGTCGTAGCTGATAACCAAAAAAAGGTATTCAATTCAGACCCTGAGAATCAGGGTAAATGGATCGACACTGGTTTGTGGGCTTACTCGAGGCACCCGAACTACTTCGGAGAAATCCTTCTATGGACTGGAATCGCCTTCTTCGGTATTTCCTGTTTTACAGGTCTGGAAAGAGTGGCTTGGATATCCCCCGTGTTCATCTATCTCCTCTTAACGAAAATCAGTGGAATACCTCTGCTCGATAGACGAGCCTTGGAGAAGTGGGGAGACCATCCTGAATATCAAAAATACAGAGAGAACACGCCCGCTCTTTTTCCTCGGCTCAATAAAAAGTCATAGTGTTCTGAACTTGTTTGAACATAAATCTATATTTTGACGTGGTTGAACGCGCGTGGTTTCATACGTTTAGAATGAATCAGTGAAGCCCATTCTGTTCCCGCTGTATTGCTAAAGCCGGTACATGAGCGCTTGGTCTTCAGTATCGAGCGCCTCACTCTAATTCGCCATCTGCAAATGCTTGACAGAGGGGGCGATTCCTAAATCATCAGGGAAGAACATCGTCGGTTCGGGTATTGGAATCGGAGAGATTTCTTGCCCGACCAGTGCCACTCGACTCGGACGTGAATCCGACAAAATCTTCCGCCCAGTCAAGGGTGCAATTTTGGCAGAGAAATCCATGATGTCTTCATGGCTTGGCATGTTTTCAACTCCGAGGTTTTCACGGCTGTGTCCAACGAATACATAGCCCTTGTTTTCGATATAATCGGGGTCTGCTCGCATGTCGAGGGCAGCGAATTGCTTGATGTGTTCATCGGACATGTTGATGCCCTTCATCAGCGTATGTCTGCACACAATTCGAGTATCAAGGGACGGCAAGAGGTCGAGAGTTTCTGAGAACTTGTCCCAAGCGTTGTCGTTCCATTTTGGCTTACAGACTTCATCAAAGACCTTCTTGTTTGGTGCATCGACCGAAACATAGAGTTGTGTTGGCAAGGTATCCAATTTTTCGATAACCTTTGGAAGCGTGCCGTTGGTTACAAGCATGGTTGTCATGCCGTGCTTATGGCACAGGTCCATGTATTCAGAAAGGCGAGTGTAGAGGGTTGGTTCACCGTTCAGTGAGATGGCAACGTGCTTAGGATTTTGAGCGTCCAGCCACTTTTCCCGAGGCACTTTTGGATTTCCTCCAAACCCAGACAACAGTCGGCGCTGAGCGCGAACGGATTCGTAGAGAAGTTCGAGTGGGTCTTGGTCGGTGAGCTCCAACGTGTCCATATGCGGTTCACGCCAGCAGTATGTGCAGGCAAGATTGCACTGGTCGACAACCGGTGACATTTGCATGCAATTATGACTTTTAACGCCGTAGAATTTGCCCTTGTAGCACTGGCGGTCACGGAGAAGAGATTCTTTGGTCCAGTGGCATGTTTTGACGCCGCCGTGTTCACCAACAATGTGGTAACGTTGCTTCTGCAGTTTTGCTTTTAACGCGAGGTCCATTCCAGCCATGAGGCTCACTCCTAGTCCGATTTCCACTGTTGTGCCGGGCACGGTCGGGAAGGGGCTCTGATAAGCGGTCGTCGACCTTCTTCGCTATCAATGCCTCGCTCAGCGCTTGAGGATTGGTAGGAAGGCATTAGCAGCCTTCTCGCAGGCGTTAGCGACATCGTCAAGTCGCTGTAAGACACGGTACATGTGCATGGCAGCCAGGGGTTCATCGTCTCCATACGTGAAGACATAGCCTGCAGCCTTTGCTTCGACGACATCCGCTTCGTGTTCCTTGAGGTTCACTTCTCGGATGAGTTCAGCGAGTTTGGCCTTCGCTGCTTTGGTCTCTCCGCTGATGGTGTAGTCGCGTAATGCTTCGACAGCATCTTCGTACTTGGCGACAGTATTTGCTACTGCGTTCGCCATGTCCTTGAGATTTTCTTTTGCTTCCTTATCATCAAACAGGGGTCTGAATGCTAACTGCTCCGCCACATTTTGCGCATAATCTGCGATTCGGTCTTGCCGAGTGACCATGTAGAGGAAGTCATCGTAACTCACATGGACACCAAATCGAATGTCTTCACCTGCTAGGCGTCGAACTTCAGTCTTGACGTTATCAGCCTCGAGTTCAGCAGCAATTGTCGCACCAATGGCTTCGGATGCATCCTCGCCGTCGCAAGCGGTGTTTACTGCTTCAAGCATGTGTTCAACGGTCTTTTCGACAGCCTTCGCGTGTTCGTGGAACAACTCAAACGGTGTTGTGTCGCTGTTTATATGGCCTGTTCCTTCACCGCTAGCACCTGCGTCAGACAGAGCATCTTCCACATGGATTTCACCACTGCTCTTCCAGATAGCAAATCCAACTGCGATGAAGGATAGAGGGAGTAAGACGATCATGTTTAGCGAATCTCCTCCAGAGGCGACAAACAGTACGATTGCTCCAAAGGCGGCAGCAGGAACGCTGGCCACCCATGAGGCGGCAATTTTTCCGAACACTCGGAAGTCAACAGCCTTCGCACCACCGGCCAATCCTACGCCTACAACAGCACCGACAAGCGTGTGTGTTGTTGAGACAGGTACTGCCAAGAACGGCATAGAGAAGATGAGGATGGTGGTAGCTGCACCGAATTCAGCAGCAAAGCCCCGGGTGGGTGTGATGTCAGTGATTTTCTTACCAATCGTTTCCATAACTCTCCATCCCCAGGTCATCACACCAATAGCGATTCCAGCAGATCCCAAGAGAATCAGCCAGACAGGAATAGGTGCTTTTTCCATCAGTTGACCACCATCGCTGCTGAGGACTTGCCAAACAGCAGCCATAGGGCCGATAGCGTTTGAACGGTCGTTTGCACCGTGTGCGAAAGCGACGTAAGCAGCGGTAATAATCTGCAACCAAACGAAGATACGCTCGACGCCACGGAAGCCGCGCTTTTCTTCATTGATATCGATTCGTCGAAGAACAAGATACAACCCAAGGCTGGCTATGACACCAATAATGGCTGCGAGAATCAGTGAGTTAATTGGGAACCATGCGTTGTCGGCAAATGGATTGAACACACCGTTTTCTTTGACAGGTAACCAGTCGTATTTATTTTCAATCCACCCTTCATTGTCGGCTTTTGAGAAGAACCCTTTCAGAGCCTTGAATTGAAGTGCGAGCCCAAGTACGAAGAAAGTTGGGAAAGCGAGTATTGGGGCCAACCATTGCGACCGGTCAACCGGATTCTCGGAGTCAAGAATTGTTTTCTTGATGATGTAATAGGAAAAGAAGGCGAGTAAAGCCCCCATCAATGGGCTTGCAACCCAAGACATAACGACTTTCTGGACAACTTCCCAGTCAATAAGAGACGTGTCGTGCTTGACTTCAAGAATCAAACCAACGCCAATAATTCCTCCAATAATGGAGTGAGTCGTAGATACGGGTAGGCCGTAACGAGTGGCAATAGTAAGCCATGTCGCTGCAGCCATCATAGCGGCAATGAAGCCAAAGGCAATGTCCTGGGAGAATGCAGCATCAACCATTGGATCTGAGAAATCTACCGAAAGAATACCCTTTCGGACTGTATCAGTGACTGCATCTCCAGCAAAGAAAGCACCGCTGAATTCGAAGATTGCTGCTATGATTACCGCTTGCTTGAGCGTCAGTGCTCTTGAGCCAACGGATGTGCCCATTGCGTTTGCTACGTCATTCGCTCCGATGTTCCATGCCATGTAAGCGCATACGATCAATGCTAATCCAATCAATACCATTGTTATGGGTTCCATGGTTCTACTCACCGCAATTCAGTATATATTCAAAACTATGTATATTCTATATAGGTCAATTTAGACGGCGGTGATGATATTATGGCGTTCGGACCGGGGGAACATGAAGTAAGGAAACTACAGAGCACGGGTGGTAGCACCTTCACAGTCAGTCTTCCAAAGCCGTGGATTCTTGAGCAGCAACTCAAGGCTCGCGATTCATTGCGCGTCGATTGGAGGCCCAGCGGAGCACTTCGAATTACTCCACTCCTTTTGAGCGGTGCTCAAGAGAACAACGTTTCATTTGATGCAGAATTACTGCCCGAAAACAGTCTTCATGACCATCTCATGGGCGCCTATATATCTGGGGCAGATAACATTTCAGTCCGCCTCAATAAGAGCCTTAAAAAGACAACTTCAATGCAAATCCGCCGTTTTCTTCGGAGCACCCGTGGTTTCGAAATCTTTGAAGAAAGTGATGAGCAGATTGACCTCAAATGCTTGATGAATGCAGGAGACATGCCGTTGCATGCGAGCCTCAACAGGATGTACTTGCAAGTGACGTCCCTCATCCGTGACATTGGTAGCGTATTCGACGGCGAAGACAGAGCATACCTTTCCGATGCTGAAGAAAGAGAAAGTGAAGTCGACGCAATCCTGTACTTGATTGAAAGACAAGTACGAATCTTACTGGATTCACACCTCGTGGCAACAAAATTGAATCTTTCACGAACGCAAGCTTTGGAATACACAAATCTTGCCAGATCTCTTGAAAGAATGATGGATCACGCGTACACCATGTCGCAACTGATCCTTGAAAATCCACAAATTACCAGAGCCCTTTCAGGCACGACCGCTTTAGAAAAAATACCGGATTGGCATGCTTCGCTCAAGGAACTGATGATCAACATACGGACAAGGGACTCATTCCGAATTGAAGAGGCTCGAAAAACACTCAAAGACGTTCAACAAGTACTGGTTCTCCACGAACAAGACTTGCTCGCAAACCACCGACAGAACGAATGGATGGCTTTTGATTTGAGCCTTTCTGAGTCGGTTCGAAGGCTCTGCGCATATTCTCGAGATTTCGGAGAAATACTCCTCAACATGAAGGTTTTTAGCGAAATTCGACGCAATGCTTGAGAGTGTTGTTAAAAACACTTGATTTACTTAAAGCACCTATGTGTTGGCAAATTTACCACGGCTTGATATAGTGCCGGTTCCAAATATACACTGTAGCAAACAACAACTACAGGCGGAAGCACTATGGACAAAAACCTAGAAACATACGTAGACCAAATAATGAATGAACAAGAACATCGAAGTGGTATTTTTACCAACGTCTTCGATGTCGTCGTCGGGGCAATCTCTGATTACCGATGTGGAGCTGACGCTCGAGGCGCATACTCGTCCCGCCGAGGTGTTCTTTGATGGACGACTATCTCTCGAGTTACGTTGACCAGGTACTTGATTCGCAAGAATACCAAAGTGGAATATTCCGCAAAGGTTCCTTCATCCAGCGTCTTATGCGCCGATTCTCCAAAGAGTGAAGGCAGCCTTTACATGGGGGCAGTGTGTCCTTAGGGCATGAATCAGCGTTGGATACCTCACTTATGGGGCCTCGCCACACCGCTGATTACGTTCGTTTCCTTGTATCTCGGAGGCCTCTGGATGGCATCGACTGCGGTACTTCTTCTTGGAGTCTACCCTTTCTTGGAAATCATACTTGGGCGCTCTTCATCAACTGACCCTCTCCAAGACGGACGAGCTCACAGTGTTCTTGCACATTTGCACGCCCTTTTCCCGATCCTCCTGGTTGCTGCTCTTTTGTGGCGTGTTTCGGTAGATGGACTCAGTTCTCTCACTCTACTCGCAGTATTGTCCGTGGGTCTCTCCAACGGCGCCTCTGGGGTTGTTGCAGCACATGAATTAGGCCATCGTCGACCTCGGTCGTTCAGTTGGTGGTGTGCGAGGTTGTCGCTTTTTTCCGTTCTTTACCTCCATTTTACCACTGAGCACAATCACACGCATCACAAACACTGGGCGCGACCTGTCGACCCGACTTCATCCCCATGGGGGAGAGGCATTTACTTCCATGTCCTGCAAACAGTTCCTCGCCAGTTGAAGGGCGCTTACAAGGCCCGACCTGTTGATACACGCAACGCCCTTCTTGTGGAAGCAGTCTTGCTTACTGGCCTCCTCATCGCTGCTTGGCCGCTGCTGGTGGTGTTCCTGGGGCAAGCGGCCGTAGCCATTTTCCTTCTTGAATTCGTTAATTACATCCAACACCACGGTTTGAACCGTGGTATGGATGAGCGTGCAAACGCATCTCATGCTTGGGAAAGCCGGCATCGCCTTTCACGTTGGACGCTGCTCGAGTTGCCGTTGCATCCGTCGCATCACCTCAAATCCAGCACACCGTACCATCGATTAACCGTTCATGATGAAGCACCCCAACTTCCTGCAGGGTACTACGGTATGTTTTGGCTGGCTCTCTTGCCGCCCATATTCGGTAGGATGATGCAGAAACAACACGACATATCTGCATGATGAGTCCCCCCCCAAGCGGGAGCAGAGCGTTATTCATACTGAACAAACTTATTTATACCGAAGGTCAGACCGGCGGTTTGAAGTGTGCTCATGCCCCTGAAACGGTTCCTTAATATTCCGCAGGAAGAAAAGGAACGGGTGCTCAGAATTTCCAAAGCTCAGTTCGCAATCAATGGCTATGATGCTACATCACTCAACCTTCTCTTAAAGGAACTGGAAATCTCAAAAGGGCAATTCTACTATTGGTTCGAAGACAAGGCTGATTTGTTTTTCACCGTCATGCAAGAAGGACTGGATGCGCTTCGTTTGCGCTTGGATGAACATGGCCATCCGACCTCGGCCACCGAATATTGGAGTCACATGCGCGAGTCCAGGCTCATCACAGAGCGGTTTTGGGACGACAATGGTTTTGTTGAGAATGGACAAATGGTCTCCCAACAAATTCCACCAAATCACCCGATTTACGAACGGCTTGCCGTGTGCAGCGCGCCGCTTCAAAGCCATTTCCGGGAGGGTCTCAGATTGGGCCAAGAATGGGGGCTGGTGCGCACTGACCTTTCTATTGAGATTCTTCAAAAATTGACCGACGGTATAGGTGATGTATTTTACGAACCGATGCTCCAAACCTACACCAAAGGCAAGCCACCTACGGAGGAAACCCTGTTGCTTCATGACTTGCTTGGGCGAACACTTCGTTTGATTCTACAACCTGTCGACGAAGATGCGATGAATTGAATGTAAAACAGGTATTGATATATTGACTTAGGGAAATCAAAGATTAGGAGGAAATGAAAATGCTAGAAGTAACTAAACTCACGAAGGCTTTCGGGTCTGGCTCGAACAAACTGCAAGTGCTCAAGGGCGTTGATATGAAACTCAAACAAGGCGAGATGGTTGCTCTCATGGGCCCATCGGGCTCCGGTAAATCGACCCTTCTCAATATCATTGGCGGCTTGCTTGCTGGAGACAGTGGAGAAATCCATCTCAACGACCAGATTTACGGTAAGAAAAATCCTTCCAGCGTTGTTCACATCCGCAGAGAGCATGTGGGATGGATTTTCCAAGACTTCCATCTTTTGGATAACCTCACTGCAGTTGACAATGTCGCAATGGCTCTCGAATTATCTGGGATGCAAGCCAAGGACGCAGAAGCTGCTGCCAAGGTTGCCCTCGCTAAAGTCGGTCTTGAAGACCGTATGAATCACGTTCCGGACCAGTTGTCAGGTGGACAACAGCAACGGGTAGCCATCGCTCGTGCGATTGCGGGAAATCGTCCGTTGTTATTGGCGGATGAGCCAACAGGTAACCTCGATATTGCCAGCGGCAGGGAAGTTTTACAATTGTTCAAAGACCTCTGTCACGATGAGGAAAATCCGATTTCAATCCTCATGGTGACTCACGATCCGGATTTGGCTTCAAACGCTGACCGTATGTTGCTGTTGAACGATGGAAGGACCGAAGCGTCGGACATCCGCTCTGCATGGGGCTTGGATGAAGAAGAAGTTGGAGGTGAAGAAGAATGACCAAGGGAGACGAATCTCTCGAACTCGAAACCAATGATTTTGCTACGTCTCGAAACATTGGTCAAAGAATCGTTCACAAGTTGGCCGAAACGCCATCGCAACTCCGCCTCGCTGGTCTGAGTGCTTGGCGCGGTAAAGAGCGTGGCCTTGCGGTCATTGCTGGAGTTTTCCTCGCATCGCTCGTGATCACGACTGTTCTTGCCTATGGTGTTGGCCTCTCGCAACTCTTCTTCGAGGAATCTCTCTCGGGCGAGCCTTTCGATGCAAAAATCGAGTACGCCCGGACTCCAGTCGAAAACAGCAGCGGTTGGTCAAACAACACGACAACGATGACCGGTGTTTGTGATGAATTGATGGAGGAGTTCAGTGAGTTCAGCGACTGTACGCTGGTTCTAGGCCGTCAAGGCATACACAGCGGAGGATTCTTCAATCAAGATTTCATTGTTGCTCAACCACTTGAAATGTTAGCAATTACCGACGATGCCAATCCATATTGGGGCAATGTGACGTTCGATTATCCCGAGTTAGCCGACGCAGGGCCACCAATTTCTTCGAGCCGCGCTGTACGCTTCCTCGGGCCTGAAGCGTTCGACGGCGAATTTGCTGACCGACTCGGTGAAAACATCATCGCAGGCCTTGGTGAATGGCCCAGTCCAGAGAACGTCAGCGCGCAGCGCGGCGTGATTCTTCCTTCGACGGTGGCTTCCGAAGCCAAGGCCAATGTAGGCGACGTGCTTGATTCACTTACCTTCGCTTATGTTGTCGATGAATCAACACTGTTGGAAGCGACGGTGAACAACGAAAACTGCGATGGAGAAGTCACTCCTGAACAGAACGAAATGGTCTACTGCCGTATGCCAATGACTGCGACAAACCTCACCGTTCTTGGTATCTATGAGCCGTGGGATTTAGGAAATCCGACCCTTGGACCGAACCCAATTTTCACGACTTGGGAAGTGTTAGAAGAGACACAGCGTGCTGCATTGATGGACAACGACCACATGTATCTCGGGGTTACCATTGACCGAGGACAACTGCCAACCAGTTCAACGGCTGATGCAGCAGAATGGCTTGAAGACCTTGGAACCCGCGTCCAAGACGGAAGTTACACCGACGAAGGCGTAGAACTGTACTATACCGACATTGTGAGCGGTACAATCACGTTCTTGAACATCTTCCTTGGCCTGATTCAGATTTTCGATTACATCATTATGATACCAATTGTCATTCTCTCGATTGCAGTTCTCATCTACGGATTGGTTCTTTCACTTGAACAACGGCGTAGGGAAGTAAGTATACATCGCGTAATAGGTGCCGACGGCCCACGGCTGCAAAGTATGGTGCTGTTGGAACTTTTCGTCATGTCATCAGTGGCGTGGTTAGCCGGATATTTACTGGCCCTTTTCGCTGTTCCGATCGTTCTCTCAGCAGTCGGATTCATGGAGTTTAGGACTGGAGATTTCGATGTCAATCCAACCTTGGGTATTGCCTCAACGATTTTCACTGCGGTAACGACCCTCGGTCTTGCGCTCCTGTTCGGCAGGAGCAGAGCTCGGGATTTCATCGCTCTTGAAATTGAAGAAGGTGTACGTAAGACGACTGCCAAATCTGAACCGAAGCGATGGCTTCACTGGCTTTCTTTCTTGTTTGGAATGCTCGCAGTTACCGATGCCTGGCTCAAACTTAACGGCAGTGAAGACGGTCTCAACCTCAACTTCTTCATCAACGGCTTACTCGGAATCATTGGACCGTTTGCGCTTTGGATTGGCGGTGCTTTACTGCTCGGCCGAATCGGGGCTCGTGGTCCACAAATCATGCAACTCATCCTCGGAAGAACACCTCTATTGAACGATGTCAAGCGCGGCCTCAAGGGCTCTGGCTCTGCCGAGTCCGTGAATCGCCTCGCAGTCATTATGCTGCTCACTCTTTCCATCGTAACGCTTGCAGCGGTACAAGGATACACCGGTACACTGGTGGACGAGAAAACCGTCGATGCTACGGTTGGTGCGGATCTCCAGATCACACTCGAGCAACAATATTCTGAGGCTCAAGTTCTCGGATTGGTTTCCAATTTCACCGAAGCGGACGTTACTGCGACTGCAACGACGGTCCCAAGTCTGTTCTTGAACGACGTGAACGGTGGAGACAAGTTACTGACATGGATTCTGTTGGATGACAACGAAGATGTCCTTCGCTGGAGTGAACAAGCGATTCCAGGTGAAGACACAGACAAAGCCATGGCTGCTTACCGAAACGGTGGATTCTCCGCAGGTGAAGATGCAGCCTATTCGTTGGACATTGCCGGTTCAGGCCGTGGTGATGAAAACCAACTGAACGATAAATTGTTGAAACCATCCGACCGTCAGAGTGAAGAAATCACTTTCCTGTGGGAGAAACTCGAATTCAATTTCAGCAGCGGAGGGACCGACCAAGCCGACCCGAACGCTTTGTTTGTTGCCTATTCCTCTTTGATGGAAGGGGACTGGTCTGGACTGAACCTCTCAGGACAAGACCTCAGCGGGCGAGACTTCGGCGCAGTTGACCTCACTGGAACCGACCTATCGAATGCCAATCTTGCCGGCGCAAACTTAGAACAAGCGCTCCTCTTTGATACCAACCTTGACGGTGCTGACCTTTCAGATGCCAATCTCAAAGAGGCAGTAATCGTGAACTTCATGGGTGGCTCAATGGAAGGTGCCAACTTCATCGGCGCTGACTTGACCGGAGTATTTGGATTCGCAGACTTATCCACTGCAACGCTTGGAAACGCAACCTGTCCGGACGGAACTTCCGCCAACGAAACATCGTGTGCTTCCGGTCTTTCGCAAGTACCGCCGCCGCTTGCAGCACCGCTGTTCTTAGCAGACACCACCGTACAAATTGTCATTACACCGTTCACCACACCGATGGATTACATTGGCGTTCATCAATACATTCCAGGTGTGAGTGCAGCGACCATGGGTTCTTCACTGATTATCGGTGAATCATCGTGGGTTGCTCTGGTTGGGGCAGATGAAGTTGCCAATTATTCCTCTACAACCTGGATTGTTGAAGTTGACGGTGTAGGTGGCGATAAACTCGAAGCGCTCGCATCAACGCTGTCTGCAGACTTCAGAGTCTCCAGTGTCCTTGACTGGTCCAGTTCACACAAGAGTGTAGAACGTAACGGCGGATTGATTTTCGGAACACCCGGTCTTCTCTCTCTGCAGTTCGTTGTGGCCAGCGTAGCTGCCGTTGCGTCAAGTTTCGTTTTCCTTTCGTTGGTTCTCAGTCAACGTCAAAAAGAACTCGCAGTTCTGCAAGCAATCGGCGCATCACCAAACCAAATCATACGGCTGGTGTTGTTCGAGATTCTTTCCATTGTCATGGTTTCCATGGCCTTAGGAATTGTTCTTGGAATCGGCGTCGCTCTCTCGTTTAATGGATTCTTTGATATCTTCGGATTCATCTTCCAAATCTTTGGAGGTTCATCGACCACGATAGAACGAACGTTGGTTTATCCGTGGACACAGCTGTTACTGGTGTCCTTATCGGTGTTCACTGCGGTTGTCATCGCTTTGTTGGTGACCACTCGTCGTGCATTGAAGTCGGACTTAGCCAGTGTACTCAAGGGGGAGTGAAGTATGAAAGAAAGTATTTTGAGATCAGATGGACTTTACCACGTGTACGAATCGAAAGCAGAAGACGGAAACGTTGTCGCTCTTCGAGGTCTTCACCTCGACATGAAAGAAGGAGAAGCAATAGCAGTCGTTGGTCCTTCGGGCTCGGGCAAATCGACATTGATGAAGTGCCTTGGTGGCCTGATGAAGGCCAGTGCTGGGTCCGTATCCCTTGCAGGGAACAACATGACTCGCCTCACTGGACAGGAATTGGTTGAATTGAGACAGAAGACGGTATCGTTCATTTTCCAAGAAGGTAACCTCCTTCCGAATTTGAACGCCCGTGATAACGTTGCTCAACCGCTCCGACACCAGGGCGTTTCTTCACGAAAAGCACTGAAACTTGCCGACGCTATGCTTGACCGCCTTGGAATGGTTCATCGAGCCCATGCTTTACCAATGATGCTCAGTGGAGGAGAACAACAACGTGTTGCTATTGCACGCGCATTGATTACCAATCCACGTCTGATTTTGGCTGATGAACCGACGGGTGCTCTTGACCCGGTGACAAGCCGGGAAGTACTGGCTTTGTTCAAGGACCTGCACCAAAACGACGGCGTTTCGTTTTTGATTGTAACCCACTCGAAAGAAGTCGCAGCGTTCGCTAACCGTTCACTGGAACTACGTGATGGACGTTTCGTTGCAGAACACGGTGAGAATGTGGATGTTGAAAACCTCGGCAAAGACCGTGAACTCATCATTGATGAGACTGGAACGGTGACGCTACCTCCCGATTTGTTGGTACGAATCGGAGGTGCGGGCCGCTATACGGTTGGCAACGCAGACAGCGGTTATCTGTCGCTTCAGGGTGAAGCAGTGGAAGCCATGGGTAAGATGGAACTCGCATCAGTTTGTCCTGCTTGCAAGCATCAATACGTCGGAAATGAGGAGCAACTCTGCCCTTCGTGCGGTTCAAGTAGACCGATGGTTGAGGTCAAGGCATGAAGAGTGTCGTCTCGCTCATCGGTTACCTTGAAGGATTTTCGTTTCTCATCTTGATGGGCTTTGCTATGCCGATGAAATACATTGCAGGTGACCCAAGTTGGGTCAGTCTCTTTGGTTCGCTCCACGGCGGATTATTCGTCGCCTATCTTGGATTGTTGTTCCTTGGGGTCGGTAAACACTGGAACTTTACGGCTTTGATTCATGGTTTCATTGCTGCAGTTGTACCAGCAGGCCCCTTCTTGTTTGAAGGACTGCTCATCTCGGGTGAATACGACCTTGATGAGACCTTATGATGTTCAAATTATCTTCGATGACGTTGTCAGTAACGCAGCAGATTTTCGTTGAAGGGATGGGTATGGGACTAAGCCAGGTGCGATTAACCTTCGAACAGTATCCATTCCTCAGCGCTGCCCTTCACACGATACCAGTCTACACCGGATTCATCTTTCAACCATTCGTACCCTTTTTCGTCAACTGATGTTGCAGAGGTGCTTTTTGCTGGAACTGAAGGATTATTGTGCTGATGTTCGAGGGGTGGTAATGTTTTGGCGTCTTTTTGAATTGATTGAGGAGTTTTTTCCTCTTTAATTTCATTTCCCAATTTCTGAGCGAATTCGAACTCATCATCCAGTTCGGCTCGAAGCCTTTCAAGTCGAATGCCCTGATGAGGCCCAAGCATTCGCAGCATCAATGAGTATTCCCAGCGCTGAGCAACTTCATTCAGTTCTTGCCGGGAATTCGCTTGCTTGAGGAGATCTTCATATTTCTCACATCTCGAATTACGTGTTACGAACCCAAAACCAATCCATAGGAAAAAGGGAACTCCGCCGAAGATACCAATTAAATCCCATGCCCCAAGTCCAACTGCAGTTCCGGGAACTACAATTTCGAAACTGTCGACCGGTTGTTCTCCGGATGAAAGCGGGTCCGTGTTCAAACGTTGCTCATCCGCATCGGTCCATCCATCTCCGTCATCATCAGAATCTGCATTATCACCAACTCCATCGCCATCTGTGTCGACGCATTCTTGGGCATTCTCAACGAACTGGTCTACTTCATCGAGACAACCGTCCGCATCTAAATCACCGGGAGACGGTAGTTTAGGTAGAATGTCAACCGAGTCGTTGTAGCCATCGTTATCAAAATCATCAAGATACGGGTCAGCATCAGTGCCGGACTGATTATCTCCAAATCCGTCTCCGTCCGCATCTTCCCATTGAGTCGGATTGTCTGGGAACAGGTCATACAAGCGTCCCGCAGGATTATCTCCGTAACCATCGCCGTCTTGGTCGGCCCATTGCGTTGCGTCGGTCTTGAACAGGTCCGGATTGTTTCCTTCGAGATTATCTCCAAATCCATCTCCGTCGATGTCGTTCCACTGTGTTGCGTCGTTTGGGAATTTGTCAGCATTCGTTCCTAACGGGTCATCACCAAAACCATCCCCGTCTGAATCGAAAGATTGCGTAGCATCGTTTGGATAAGCATCCAGTTCATCAGGAACAAGGTCTCCATCAACGTCCGACCAGGATTGTGCATTGGAAATAAACGCGTCAATAAGATCTGCATAACCATCACCATCCGTATCTAAACATCCGAGAATCGTTCGTGAAGAGTTGCCTGAAATTTCGGGACATGAATCGCCGTTGGCGCCGTTCAAATTGTCACCATAGCCATCACCATCCGAATCGTTCCATTGCGTTCCATCTGAAGGGAATAGGTCACCGTTATCACCAAACCCATCACCATCGATGTCCATCCACTCCGTTGGGTCATCAGGGAAAATATCGCCTCGAGTTCCGTTGGAATTATCTCCATAGCCATCGCCATCTGAATCAATGTACTGAGTTGGATCAAAGGGATATTCATCGGCGTTGTTGCCTATGCCATCCTCATCGGTATCTTTCCATTCACTGGAATCATTGGGGAAGACATCTGCATTGCTTCCATTTGCATTGTCGCCATAACCATCACCATCTGTGTCATTCCACTGAGTTTCATCGTTGGCAAAAGCATCGTCTTCATCTGCAAAACCGTCACGGTCGGAATCCTGCCAGCGGTTCGGGTCATCTGGGAACCAATCACCGAGTGTTCCGTATGGATTATCGCCATGTCCATCACCGTCGGTATCGTTCCACTGAGTGCCGTCAACAGGGAACGCATCACCGTTGTTTCCATAACCATCACCGTCTGAATCTTGCCATTCAAGAGGATCGTTCGGGAATTCATCTGGACGGCTACCGTTTGCTTCGTCTCCGTAACCGTCTCCATCTGAATCGTTCCATTGGCTTACATCGTTGATGAAATCATCATCCTCATCGGCATAACCGTCTTGGTCTGAATCTTGCCAGCGGGTAGGGTCGTTCGGAAACCAGTCGCCCAAGGTTCCGTATGGATTGTCTCCGTGACCGTCACCGTCAGTATCGTTCCACTGTGTTCCGTCTACAGGGAATGAATCGCCGTTGTTTCCATAGCCATCGCCATCTGTGTCTTGCCATTCGAGCGGGTCACTTGGAAAAGCATCAGGACTGTTTCCGTTTGCTTCATCACCATAGCCATCGCCGTCGGTATCGTTCCATTGTGAACCGTCGTTGATGAACGCATCATCTTCATCGGCGTAACCGTCTCGGTCAGAATCTTGCCAGCGGTTCGGATTATTTGGGAACCAATCGCCTTGGTTGCCGTATGGGTTATCGCCGTGACCGTCGCTGTCCGTATCGTTCCATTGGGTTCCATCAAATGGGAACGCATCCGGCATCATTGCTCCAGTCGTCTGATTGTTTCCATAACCGTCCCCGTCAGAGTCGAGGTGTTGAGTTGGCTCGTTAGGGAAATCATCGCTTGTATTGGAGTAGCCATCTCCGTCGCTGTCAACGCACCCAAACCGATCAATGGTTGAATTGCCGAATTGAGTTGGACATGCATCACCTCGGATACCAATGAGCTGGTCGCCAAAGCCATCTGCGTCTGAATCGCTCCACTGACTTGATTCGTTTGGAAACATGTCTTGGAAATTCGCCCAGCCATCAAAGTCAGCATCTGGACAACCGTAGGTTGAATTTCGTGCCGATTCACCAAACACGGTCGGACAAGAATCGCCTCTAAATCCAGAGAGATTATCCCCAAAACCATCGTTATCCGTGTCCGCAGATTGGGTTGGATCAAGAACGAACGGGTCGGTCAAATCTGAGGTTCCGTCACCGTCAAGGTCCGTACAGCCATATCGGTCTGTGGTTGAGTTGCCCGGCTGTGCGACGCAAGAATCCGCTTGATAGCCAAACGGATTGTCTCCGTAGCCATCCAAATCGGTGTCGTACTGCTGCGATGAAACGTTTGGAAAGGCATCAAGATCCTTTGCAAAACCGTCTCCATCCGTATCGATGTTGAACACTGCAAATCTCTGTCCTGCTGCACGACCGTCTCGTTTTACACTGCATGAAAAGCCGTTTGAAGTCAATTGAAAATCTACGTAATCATTACCAGTTAAGCAAGTACCTTGTGCCTTCGGGATTGATTGAAGCCAGGTGCCGTTCAATGAAAAAATCGAAGCCATTTCGTTACCGCTGCCGGTGTTACTTGGATTGAGGTTAGGTGCGCTCCCTCCACCTAATTCCGCCGACCAAATTACAGTGGCAGTACCTGACCTGTAACTCCCAGCCCAATACAATTTATCATTGCCAAACCATTTCAACTCTGGACTGACAGAATTTGTTGATGTAGATGTAGTATCAAGGCCCCATGTGAATCTCCAGTCAATGGTTGCTGAGGATTCAAAAGATGTTGAGCTGAGATTAAGTATACCCACGCTCATGATTGCTTTGGTCCAACTGCCTCCATTAAGATTAGAAACATTTGAACCGTGGAGAGTTTGTTGTAAAGTTCCCAACAGATTGTTATTCGTACAATCATGATGCGTATCGGCGAAGTATGCGATTCCCGCAGGCGTTGTTTCAATATCATAAATTTCCGATTTATAACTGCCAGAAGAAGTGGGGCCGCATTGATAATTCGCAGGGAAATCGATTACGTGAGTCAAATTTGAATTAAGGACAATCCAATTTCCTCCCTGTGGTCTGTTTGTGGTTGAATCGGTTTCAAACAACAGTGTGTTGTTCGCCAAGCGATATTCACATCCGTACGAACTTAGCTCTTTCAGTTCAATGTGATTGCTAGCAGAGACATCACTCACATAAACATAACAATAAGTGTCTTGTGAACGTTTTGACTTTGCAAAAATAATGTTAGAAATTGTGCCGTTTCTATCGAATTCATAGATTGCTCGGCAACCATTTGACGCACTTGTCGGACAAGAATAAGAGGTTCCGTTTAATTCAATATTTCCTGAAGCAACAATGTTTGTCAATCCAAGGTAGGTGAAATTATGGGTTCTTTCAACAATTCGAGCGTTCCAATTATTGAACATTGGTTTTGTTTGAGAATTTCCTGTACCTGCCAAGGTCCCATTCAGCGGTAAGAAATTAATTAACGAATCATTTGCATCCCAAACGAAAATTGAACCGCCTCTGTTGGTGATTGTATGGTTTGAAGAATTGAAATCCAAGCGAAGTGGATCGTTGTATGACACACCGTT
>Ga0209602_1001131_pt1 | contig 23969 bp, 26 predicted proteins | sample COGITO_mtgs_1205_3_FD_184810 | JGI IMG/M metagenome (GOLD analysis project Ga0209602, IMG submission 184810) | Pelagic marine microbial communities from North Sea - COGITO_mtgs_120524 (SPAdes) (version 2) | ecosystem: Environmental > Aquatic > Marine > Epipelagic ...
GGTGCTTCACAATCTTGGAACCCACGGTAGTCCACGATGGACAAGGTACCTTGCCCACGAATTCCTGCTTGAATAGAATCGACGAGAAGCATTGAGCCGTGTTCTAGAGTGAGCCTTCTTGCTTCATCATAGAAATCACGATCAACACATTGCCCCGGATTTCCTTCGCCTTGAACTGGTTCTATGGCCATCAGTTCAATGAACACATTTTCTGCCTCAGCCTTAGCAAAAACGGCTTGCAATGATGGGATGTCATTGGCGGGTGTTAGGATGAGATTGTCCCTGTCTTGAAAACTTGCGAGGTACTGGTCGTACTTTCCTTTGCATGAATGTGAAATTTGGGCTGGTCGGTCAGTTCGTCCATGGAATCCTTGTTCTATGGCCAGCATTTTGATGGTTGCCCCTTCGTGCTGCCCACCCTTAGCCGTCATGAGCATGGCGTTGACATCCGCAATTCGAAGACTAACGGTAACGGATTCGGAGCCACTGTTCATGCAAATGAATTTGTCAAACGGGCAGTGTCCACGGGTATGGCCAAGTTCGGTTCGAAGTCTCTGCTCTAGACGCTTTTGGGAAAACGAAGGAGTCATCACGTTCGCCATGACCCAATTGTCCGACATAGCATCAATAATTTCACTTGGCCCATGCCCGCTCCCAAGCATTCCGTAACCGCCGTTATCGTGCACAACTGCTCCATGGGAAGTTACGATCCAAGGTCCACGTGCAGCCAGTGCAACATATGGATTAACGGTAGCAGGGTTGTAAAAGTTAACAAAACCACTTTGAAGGTCGGTGATCAAGTCAAGTTCAGCCCTTGCGATATAAGAGGAGCCAAATTCTTTTTCGATGCCATGAAGGGCTGCATGTGCATCTTCAATCGCTTGAGCCAGTTTATCGTCTCGCTCCAGGAAGAATGAAAGTTCCGAGTCTTCTAATCCAGTAGTGATGGCTTGGCCAACTTTGCTGCGCATCTCATGAAGAAGTTTGACAGGGTTGGATGTACTCATGGCTTCCATGCATACCTGTCAACGACGGCCTTCTTTGAACGTTCGCCCATGAATCTTTTGTTTAGAAGGCAAGTAACATCCAAGTAATACCATGGTAATACCTCAAGAATACTTATAACCGTCAAACCAATGGCATAAATTGTGCCTAAGATATCGCTGGATATGCCGAAAGAATTGGTTGAGGATTTGAAGCAACACATTGGCGAAGATAAGAAATTCGTTAGCCTCGCTGACGCAGTTCGTTCAGCATGCCGTAAATTACTCGATCAGTTGGATGAAATCGACAGGCGTCAGGGGAGATGAGGTGAATACATGACAACAAAAGATGAAGCCATGAAGGCTGTTAAAACATTACTCTCGTATATCGAAGGAGAAGGCAACTGTGACCGTGAAGGTTTGAAGAACACACCCAAGCGCGTTGTTGAATCTTGGGATGAGATTTTTGCAGGTTACACGATGGATGCTGGAGAACTGCTTGATGCGACGTTTAACGCTGAAGGATACGAAGGCATCGTTCTGTTGCGAAACATTGAGTTCACCTCGACATGCGAACATCACTTGCAGCCCTTTAACGGAAGGGCTCACATCGCATACATTCCAGTGGAACGAATTGTTGGAATCAGCAAACTCGCTCGGATCTTAGAACTCCATGCGCGTCGTCTCCAAAATCAAGAACGTATCACGAAAGGAATCGCAGATGATTTAGAAAGGGAATTGAAACCCCTGGGCTCAGCTGTCATTCTTGAGGCCGCCCATGGGTGCATGCAATGCAGAGGTGTTGCTAAACAACAAGCAATCATGACAACATCCGCCATGAACGGTGTCTTTTTCGAGCGTAGTGAAGCGAGGAATGAATTAATGAAACTCATTCAGCAACCACCATTGTGAGCGATGACCATGGAAAACAATCATTGTGGGATTGCGGGGTCGTCATCGGTTGACAACCCAAGTGACCTGGCAACCTCTTACAATATCGTAGAAATCTTTCATTCGGTACAGGGGGAAGGATTTAGGGCGGGAATCCCTCATGTTTTTATTCGATTTGGCCTCTGTAATCTCAGATGTGAATGGTGCGATACCAACTTTGATGAATTTACAGAAATGACTGCATTGGACATCATGGGTGAAGTGCTGAAGTATCCCACCAAGAACATTATATTCACTGGAGGAGAGCCAATGCTAAATGATCTGTGGCCATTGCACCGACTGTTGAAAGCCAGAGGATATCACCTCTCAGTGGAATCAAATGGGACTGTAGAAATCCCAGAGGGGCTGTTGGATTGGATTTGCATTTCTCCAAAAGACCAATTGTATCCTCAATCGGTTCTGCGCCAACGAATCGGAGATGAACTAAAATGCGTATATGTTGGTCAACCGTTGGATATGTATGACGAGATGAAAACAGGGTTTAATCACCATTTCTTGCAACCTTGTTATCATGAAGCAGAAAGTGTGGAGTGGAACGGGAAGCATTTTTCTCAAACCGAAGAAGTTGTCAAGAACAATCCAGAGTGGAGGCTTTCTCTGCAAACTCACAAATGGATGGGAATCTTGTAGGTGATGGCATGACCCGGCAAAATGCAGTAATGGCCTTGAGCGGAGGCATGGATTCATCATCCCTGTTACTCCATCTCATTCAACAAGAATTCAACGTAACGTGTCTTTCCTTTGACTACGGCCAGAAACATCGGATCGAATTGGAGAGGGCAAAGTCACTTGTTGAATACCTCAAGGGAGAGGGCCATGAGGTCCATCATAGGATTGTTGACCTCAAGAGCGCATTTGGTTTGTTTAAGAGTGACCTTCTTGAGAGCGGAGGGGATGTTCCAGAGGGTCACTATGAAGAGGATTCTATGAAAGCCACCGTCGTACCAAACAGAAATGCCATCTTTTCATCTCTGCTTTATGGCACTGCTCTATCACTCAGTGAAAAAAATGGAAATAAATCAGCTGTCGCTCTTGGCGTTCACAGCGGTGATCACGCTATTTACCCCGACTGCAGGCCAGAATTTTACAATGCCCTTGGCCACGCATTTGCAATTGGAAATTGGGGGAGTGAGGCGGTTCATTTCTATCTGCCCTATGTTGATTCCAATAAAGAAGGAATTCTCAAGGATGCAGAACATGCGATCGGGGCATTGGGTCTTGATTTCGATGAGGTATTTTCTCGGACAATCACTTCCTATTCACCCGATGCGGATGGGAGAAGCAGTGGCCGTACGGGTTCAGATGTGGAACGAATATTGGCGTTCCATTCACTCGGGCGCAAAGACCCCATCGATTACGTTGACAGTTGGGATGTTGCTCTGGAGCATGCACTTGCAACTGAGAAGGCTCACAAAGAGGCTGAATACAAAGAACGACTCTCTGCGATCCAATTCCACGTGACGCGTGAGTCTGGTACAGAGCGCGCTTTCACGGGGCAATATTACGATGAGAAGAGGGTTGGAGAATATTTCTGTATCTGCTGTGAACGATTGTTGTTCACATCTTCAATGAAATTCGATTCCGGTTGTGGCTGGCCTTCGTTCCATACCGAACATCATGATGCCGGAATTATACGAATAGAAGACCGAACACACGGAATGCTTCGTATTGAAGTTCGATGTGAACAATGCGATGCCCATCTCGGCCATGTATTTCCCGATGGTCCACGGCAGCACGGAGGGGAACGATACTGCATCAATTCGGCCTCACTGAAATTTAACGAGGAGGATGAACCATGACAACAACCATTCGAAGATACATTGAGACTGACACGGGGCATCGCGTTCCTAACCACAAATCAAAATGCAAACATATGCATGGCCACCGGTATCGCTTTGAAGCTGAAATAGAAGGTGATGTAGTCACCCAGCAAGGTGTCTCTGACGAGGGAATGTTAATGGATTTTTCAGACATAAGTCAATTACTTACGGTTCATATACACGATGTCATCGATCACGCATTTGTTGTTTATGAGGGGGACGACATCGCACGCTCTGCATGTAAACTCATGGGAGACGACCATCGAACAGTTGTTGTTCCATTTATTCCAACAGCAGAAAATCTGGCGAGATGGGCCTTTGAAACACTTGAACCTCATATCAAAACAACATACGGTAATCAGTTACGTTTGGTTGCCATGCACTGTCGAGAAACACCCAAAAGCGTTGCATCTTGGCGAATTTGATCACTCAATTTTGCGCCTTCTTTTATTGATCCATTCTGGTTTATCATTGGCATGTTGTAATGCCGTTGTTCCGTCGACCAAGCCACCAATGATTCGTGTTGCTTCGTCTTCCGTGGGCATGCTACGAAGCAATGTTCGCTTCAAGGTTTGATTCACAGAATCTTTTCGCTCGTCCTTGCCGGGGAGTTCATTAGCAAACTGTTCAATTGATTCCACAAGTGTAGTTCGCAGTGGGGGTGAGATGTGACGTTCAAGAGGGACGATATCCGGCAAACCATCATCAAGACCTTGGGTTGTTATGACGCGGTGCCGTTGGATTTCGTACAGAAGTGCATTGACTGCATGACTTAGATTAGCGATTGGATATCCTTCCCAGGTAGGCAGGGTTACAAATGCGTCACAAGCGGACAAGTCCTCTGTGGACAATCCTTTACCTTCCTCTCCGAAAACAAGGGCTATGTTCATGTTTGTCTCTTGGAGACGCTCCACCATTTCCCATGGATACATAAAATGACGAAAAAGAGTCTTGGTCCCTATTTCTCGTTTACCTGAAGTGCCCAATACCAATGAACAATCATGGGTAGCGTCCCTAAGGTCATCATGGACCGTTGCTTGCTCAAGGACTCGTTTGGAATGTTTGGCTCTGGCTCTCGTGTCCCCATCATCCTTGTCGCATTTAGGATTAACAAGTCGTAAGTCGTCGAATCCATAATTGAGCATGGTCCTGCATATTGCTCCAAGATTGCCCGGATGGCTAACACCAACCAGTATTACTGAAATTGAAAATGTACCGCCTGGTAGTGGTATGTCCATTCGTTCCCCCAAATCAATCGCTCCCTTTTTGATTGTTGTAGTAATTTGCAATCCATCGTGGGTCGCATATTTGGTACAAAAAGAAGAGGTAACCTCCGTCTTCTCTATCGTCCATGACAAGCGACCGCTTACGGACATTATGTTGATGCTTGAGATGAAGAATCAAAGACTCCAACTCATCACGGTCATTACTATGAACGCTCACTGGCATACGGTCCCATTTCACTCGGACCGGCAAGAAAATCACCGCATCAATCGGTACGGCGTTGTCGGTATCGTGTCACGTATCCTGCAATCCAGTTGCGGAGTTTCTTTGACTCAACATCGGTAAGTTGTGAGACAATCACTTTGTTGTGGTCGAAGTCATTGGTGAATTTTTCACCGTGCTCCTCGCACAAACGGATGGCTCGGATTTTGATGAAACTTGGTCGAATATTTCCCATTGTGATCACTCCTTCATTAATTTGACTTCAACTGGAATTCCTGGTTCATCGTGACGTGTCACGAGAAGGCGGATTTTACGAGGGGGGTTTTCAATACCTCGCTTCCAGATGTGTTCGTTGACCTCGGGGTCAATGTAGAGTTCTTCTTCCTCGGTCACCTTGAGATGACGGATGACTTGTTCGCGGATGATTTGCATTGCTCGTGGAGCACGCTTGTATCGAGTAATGTTCCAGGCGTTCCTCAAAGGAACGATCAGTTCGGATTCGTTAGGTCTTGCCATAATAATCACCTCATCGTTGGAGTTTACTTCGTCTCCAGTGGTGTCGCTTAGCGTGGGACACCGTATTTCGGTCGGTCTTTAGCATGACCCAAACGGGGACACGTCGGTTCTGTTTTCCTGCCTTCAAGAGGCGTATTTTTTTTGCTGCTGGCTTATTCTTGGACATATCGAGCACCTTCTCAGATTCTTCGGATGGACGCATTATTGCGGCTCTTGGATTGTGATGAGAGCATCTGCTTCAAAGAAGCATCACTCATTGGTTGATTGAGTTGACCGGATTGGTACATTGCTGCGATGGACGTTTTGATGGACGTTGCACGGGTTGGATCAACCAGGGCAATGCGTGCAAGGCGAGAACGGGCATCCGGTGTCATGGCGACACGTAGTGTGGAATCGATTTGTGCAGCTGTTTGGGCTGCTTCGTGAGCCTTTTCCTCGGCTTTAAGTTGAGAAACGGCTTGTTGCTGGGCTTGCTCTTGGATGGCTTTGAGGCGTTGAGCACGAATGGCGGACAACTCGTCATCCTGTGCAGATACCATAGCGCTCAATCCTCTCACTCCGATCAATATTTGTTTAGACCAGGATACTGCTCATCGGCTGCAGCACGCATTGAATGGGCGATGTTGTCCACTAATTTTTGTCCAGCAGCGGTGATTTGACGGCCAGCGTACAACTGAACCGGTTCATCTCCTCCGACGACCTTGGTTGGTACTTTTACTACCAAACCGGCGTCTTCAAGTTGTTGAAGGGCTGTTCGAATAATGTGTCGGGATGCTACTCCTGGTGTGTTCGGCATAACTCCGTTGTCCTTCTTTCCACCGAAGGCTTGAGCAAGATGAGTTACTCCGACGGGGCCGTTGCGGGCGACCTTGCGGAGAATAGCTGCTGTTCGGAGGTACCACCAGTTGTCTTGGGTCGGCGGGCGCTCTCGGTCAACAGCGGTTTTGACGTATTCAGACCAATCAGGGGGTGAAATAGCGTCTTGTTCAGCCATTGCATCGGCCAAAGCAGGCATAAGAATGTCAGCAGGAATATCATACACGGTCGTCATAACGAAACACCAAGCAACTTGGCGACCGCCCGCCCCTATATGAAAAGAACGGGTCAAGCATGCAGTAAATCATAGCACAACACCTCATTCACGGCCAGCCATACAAGCCTTGATGAAGGCCCTTCGGGTGGGTTAGGATAATGAAGAAGGCTTTGGCTCAAAATCCTAACTTGCTTAGGACCCTCATAGGCTTGTCTCTAACCCTGATATTTCTACTTTCATATGCCGTCTATGGGGCCACAGTGTCACCATCTGCATACATATACACCACCGAGGCAACGGTCACGAATGCCGACAGTTTGCAAGCGGCAGAAGAAGTTGATAGGATCTATGACGGCGATTCTAACACGACAACTTGGGCGTGGAGCGTCCCTGCGAACGGACAAAATCTGACATGGGTTAACGTCACGGTTACCGAACTCTCGGATGGATCTGTCTTGAAGGTCATGAACGGGGCAAAATTGTACAGTCATCCCCTTCTTGGTGCAATCTACTCTCTAGAGAATCCTTTGGAAGAGAAATTTTCATGCGCTGACCGTTGTTACCATAACGTCACACATGAAAGAAGTTCTGAAGACGGCGAGGATCTTTCCTTCTTCGGACTCACATCAGTTGACCCTGCTCGTCGTTCGAACGGTTCGGTATTTGCTAAAAACATCGAAGGTGCATGGGCGGAGGCAAATGAAAGTGTCAATTATTTCCATTCCCCTTCTTTGATTCGAATAGAAGTCATAGAACTTGGGAACCGTTCCACACAACCGTTCATCACCGTTGAAACCGTGAATGAAGAACTGCGGGATGTGAAAGTATTCTCCGTTGATGCAGCAACAGAATTCGTTTGGGCGTTGGCCGCTGTTGTCGGATGCTTTTCCATTGTACTGATACCTTCATTCACCGTATATTTTGCCGCACAAGCCAAGGAGAAGCGGGATGAGGCGAAGCTTGTTTTGGCCAAAAGCAAGGTCCAAATTGACAATGATGATTCATCAGGATGACAACAACATTCCGCCACTGCTCTCATATAGATTAAGGGTATGTCATCAAGATGACCCGCATGCAGATAAGACGCGTACTTTTCTTTGCAACCATTCTCCTGTTGTCAACCACAGGACCCGCATTGACGGAACTCTCCTCGAATGCTGTTGCCTCCAGCTCACGTAGCCAGACCGGGGTTGATGTTGGCGTGACCGGTATTTCAGTCAAGTACACAAGCAGTACAGATGAAGGAAATTACAAGATGTTTTCATCCAACCATCCAATACTGGGTTTTAATCGCCCAGCCTCCTTGTTTGTCATCGATGCAATGGTCAATGTATCTTCAACATTGATGATAGAAGTAGAAAATTTTGGGACAGCAGCATCAGGTGTCATCGATGTAACCGTGACATTGAACCACAATGAATACGAATTTTTTGAACTGAACAACACGATCAAGCAAATGGCTTCGCTCAACGCAGGACAATCGAACAGTATTTCCATCTCAATATCACCAAGCTATGCTGGAAATCATACACTTGTTGTGGCTGCAACGTCTACGATAACGGATGATGTGCCCTCAAACGATATGAAATCGCAACCATTCACCGTTGGATACCGATACTTCAACTGTGATTCCCTTGGTACATGGAACAAGGGTAACGAATGGGACCTAAGTACAGATACATCGATCTCTAAGGGAACGAGTTGCCACGTCGGTCAAGGTTCCACATCATCCTACAGCAACAGCATGACCACATCATTAATTTCACCGCAAATGGACATGTCGGATGCCGTTGATAATCCACTACGTACAAACGGCTTTTCATTCTTCTACACGGGGAGCGCAGCGGCCAATGACGTCTTGAAAATCTACGCCAAGACTGCCTTCGGTGGATGGACCCAAGTTGCTTCAATCTCAAATACTGTAGACAGCACGTTCCTCGACGGTGTCAATTGGCAGACGTTTTCAGTCTCAAATAAGGGAGCAGCCTCACCACTCATCCCAATGGATTCATCCTATTTCCACACCTCCACGCAGATTAAATTCGAATTTACATCAGATTTATCAGGCTCAGACATAGGTTATTGGATTGACGACATCGTATTTGTGTACGACCAAAAGGTTCGAGAGAACGAGTACCAAGTTTCTGCCCGCGGCATTGCTACGAACGGCGCAACACCGGGTAATTGGGGAAGCATTAACCTTGAAATTATCAATGAGGGGAACATATCCGAATCTTTTGTTCCATTCTTGCAGGGCCTACCGGCAGGATGGAATGCATACTATTCGAGATTGTCAGGCACCACTTTTGACCCATCGCAAGGACTTACAGTCACCCCAGGGATACCGATAGAATTCCAAATCATGATCCAGCCGGATGAAAATACGAGCATTGGGCTCCATCAAATGTCCGTAGAAATCTCATCCGAACAATACAGTGCGGTGAGTACAACATTACCCGTTCAATTTCTGGTACAGGCAGACCGCATACCGATTGTAACTCCTCCCGCGGTTCGTCCAAGTTGCCCTCCGTCGTACTCATGCACTTTTGAAATCGATTTGGAGAACATCGGTGACGCTACCGATGTCTTTGATCTGAGTTATGACTTGACTTCGCTTCCAACTGGATGGGACGTGGGTTTCAAATGGTCCCAGCCTACTTCGATTCAACTGCGGCCCAACGAACCAACAACAGCTATGATGACGATGACGGTTCCTGTGGGCGTCGCCCCTGACACCGTTGTATCTTTTGACTTCACGATGAGAGCCCAAAACGATTCTACGAGAGCCGACACAGTATCGGTTGACATTTCAGCATCAATGGTAAGTGATGCTACTGTAGATTTGGTAGAATCAATGAAAATGGACCGAATGTATGTGGACGCAGGTGACGAAGTAAAATTGACCTACAACGTTTGGAACAATGCAACGCGACAAGACATTTTTGACATCAGTTTCATTGTAGAGGACCAAGGCCAATGGATCGTTGAACAACCAACAGGTCCACCTGCAGTTCTCAATTCAGGGGCGACTACGACATTTGATGTGTACATTACCGTACCTGAAAATGCTCAGGCTGATGACCGAGGCCCACGGCTCATACCCGTGTTAGAATCACAACGAAGCCTCATGACAATACAGGGTCCTGAATTTGATGCCTTCCGCGTCACGACCACGGAAAACATAGGCATAGAACCTGTGGAAACTCCACTCAAATTGACGCCGAGCCAACCGAATTCTGCAACCTTTGTGATCACCAATCATGGAAACGGTGACACCGAGGTAAGCGTGGACATTGTTGACTTACCGCCAACGTGGGATTGGTGGATGATGATTGATGGAGAAAACCATTCTGGCCCCATCAGTCTATCCGTGTCTTATGATTTGGAACATACCAAAGAAATTCAGATATGGCTCCTTCTCCCCATGGAAGAGTCCGCAGGAGAACGGCATACCGTCACAATTAGTGTCCAGCCTACGAGTGGAAACGATGACGCCAACACCTCCGACAATGTCATTGAGTTTACTGCAGTTACAGACACCGTACATTCACCGGTGCTGAGGATACAACCTGGAAGCACATCTACAATTTCAGGAGGTGTCTTTTCAGCACGTGCCTCTTTGGAAAATCAAGGGAATGCCCGAGATGACAGTTTGCGTTTGAAAACCACAGTATATTCCACACCAGCCTTGACCAATACCAAGAGCTTTCTGAGCGTGGGTGGGGTCTCTCGAGCCATTGGCGAAGAGATACCGTTAACGCTTCGGGCTGGTGAACTCATCAATTTGAGCATTGACGTGATGGTTCCCGTCAATGCCACATTGAACACAAGGTTCGTAGTGTTGTTTGAAGTTCTAGGTTCGTTTGACTCAAACGGCTTCCCGGTCATCCTTTCTGTTGAACACCTCATTATTCTTGACCAAGATCGCTCCATTGATGTTGACTTTGTTCAGGAATCAACAGGTATTGTCCTTGATGGAACAGGGGCCAATGTATGGGTCAACCATACGTCTACATCTACCTTTAATGAAACCATGATTCTTACTGGAAATGGTCCCAAGGGATGGCAAATATCCTGCAACAAAATTTTGATTCCAGAAGAAGGGCTAGAATTCCGGTCGACGCCAGGTCATGTCAATCCTCAATCTACTCAGTCAATGTGTGAGATATTGCGATTGAGTGGAAGTACATCTGGTGATGTAACATTCACATTAAGAAGTGCTGATGGATATCATGAATTCACAACTACCCTTACCCTAGAGTATGAGGCTTTGGAAGAAGAAGAACTTTTCTCCACCGCTGAATTACTCATCGGTGGTTCAGGAGGTTTAGTTTTCATTGTTGGCCTTCTGTTTTTGATACGTGGAAGGCGTACGGGTGATGACTTATCGGAGCAATTTTATGAAGAAAAGGAAGTCATTGCGATCAGTGGCCCCCCAGTAAACGTGCCCCCAGCAAACGGCCCCCCGGTCACCAATGTTGAGCCTACATCGATGACCGAAACTGTTCAACAAGTCGAACCTCAAACATTCATCCCACCATCAACTCAATTGGCCGCACCACCCATTCCGGATTCAGGTCTCCCACCGGGTTGGACCGATGAACAATGGTCGTACTATGGCCAACAATACCTTGATGGAACCCTTTAGAGACGCACCATCATGACAGCCTATCCTCCAGCATGGTACGGGCTATGGTTCATGGTAGCAATTTGCGGTGTCACCACTTGGTACCTACGTAATTTCACAGAAAGGTACCAAGGGACACGAATATCGGCTCTCTTAGGTACAGTTTCCATGCTGACGCTAGTAGCATGGACCTGGAGTGACTTTTGAGGTGACATCATGAGTGAACTGGCCGGTATAGAAGCGCATCCACTTGCTCAGCAGTATCCTTGTCGTGTTCCAGTTTGGTGGGGGCGGCATGGGTCTGTTGAAAAGGACTCCGAACTTGTTGGAGTAAGTGGACGGTTGGTGACGCTAAGGATTGCTAAAAATTTCAAGCGCTATGAACGATGGTTGGCGAGGATGTTGAGGGCGCCAAAGGAACTCCGGAGGCCACTCGACAGAATGAACAGCGTTCTTTGGGAACTCTGCGATGGTTCGAGAACCTTTGAAACCATTTGCATCGAGATGGACCGTTTGTTCAAAGAGGACATTGCACCCGTCATTTCTCGTACTGCAGTTGCATTGGCGCTCTTTCAACAGCACAACATTCTCCTGATATTGGAGGAACCACTTTCTGGACGATGGAGCGTTGGCCCAGGGACCATACCGGATCATCAAGAACTCTCGGTTTTGGATGAGGGCCATCCCTACGATACAGAATTACTCGGCGGAGAACAGGCCTGAATAATCTGAAATTGCAGCCAATAGTTCAAGTGGCCGAGCGATAATTACCTGAGTTCCGGAATCAACTACGGGTCGTTGCATGTGCTGAGGGTGTATTGAGAGATAAGTAGCGATTTCGTTAATGCTAGCTGATGACTTGAGGTCAATGTTCTTGTTCATTCGGACAAATTCAATGGGTTCATGCCTTGAGCGCGAAATCAAATCATGGAGTGTGTTAGCCGAAGGTGGATTGTTATGATAATCAATGACTGCAAATGGTATGGATTGTTGTTCCAAAAATTGGAGCGCTTGCCTTGATTTGCTGCAGCGATTGAAATGGTAGAGGTCCATGAGAAGCAGGCTCTCGTCATACCTTATGAGGTTGATTGCGGTTCCCATACCAACCGAATTCCGATGCCGTCGCTGGTTTTCGATTCTATGGAGGATGAACGGGCTGTTGAACGTGTTGAATCGCTTTCGGTGAACCATGAACCTCCACGTGTAACGCGGCGTTCAGAGGAAGCATTGCGGTGAGGATTTTGTGTTCTTGAGGTGTTGTAATGCGGCTCCCATTGGTCTTCACACCATTCTGCAACAAGACCGTTCATGTCAAAAATACCCCATGGGTTTGGTTTTTTCAAACCAACTTCCTTGGTTGTGCTGCCCGCATTGCCTGCATGCCATCCATAATCGTTGAGTTCTACATCACGCTGACCGAACCACCAACGCCCATTCGTACCGCATCGGGCAGAATATTCCCATTCTGCTTCTGATGGAAGGCGCCAGATTCCAATCATTCCCAGACGTTCAGAATCCCCATCACGTTCGTTCATGCGTGCCAGAAATTCAACGGCGTCATGAAAGGAAATGGATTCAACAGGTCGCAAACCTGAACTCCATCCTTCTTGAAATTTAGAAGGATTCGACCCCATTAAGTCAACCCACTGAGCTTGGGTGATGACTCGTTCGCCAAGGAAAAACGGTTCGGTTATCGAAACCTCATGAGCTGGAGATTCATTTCGCGCCCCAACACCGGTGGAATCACCGAGGGTGAATTCACCTGGTTCAATAAGACGGTAAACACCACCCCATGAATCCGTAAAAGCCGGTCGGTCACCGTCCATAATAACCCGCTCAGGAACGAAGCTTCATCGATGTGGAAAGCACGGATTCAACAAGCGCCTCTAAACGATCTTGTAAAGATCCGTCGGAGAGCTCTCCTTCTTCATTGAATGCTTCTTTGACGTGGCCAACAGCAAGCTGTTCGGGTACAGGCCATGCATGCAACCAACGCAAAGAAATTCTCATGTGGTTAAGTGTATTTGCATTCGTAACTCCACCGAGAGTGGACATTAATCCAAACACTTTCCCGCCAACATGTTTGTCGTACATCCAATCAAATGTATTCTTCATGACCCCTGACATTGTGCCGTGATACTCTGGAGAAGCGACGAGAAACGCATCCGTTTCGAGCAAAAGGTTTTGAAATTCTTGGACCGTTGGGTGACTCCAGCAGCCGTCTTCCCCAACAAAGGGCAATGGTTTCTCATTGAGGTCCCAAAAGACAATTTCGGCCCCTTTAGATTCAGCAATTTTCAACGCTTCACTCACGAGCATTCCAGATTTTGATGTATTGCGGTATTCACCAGCGAGGCCGAGAACTTTCAATCCATTGTATGACATAACCTTCGCAGTAAGGCATAGTCTTTGAATGTAAGGATAATTGCCTGCTCGTAAAGAAGCAATCCTTATGCGGAGTATTGTGTTGGTTACAAATCGGTGAAACCGTGACTGACGAAGAGGCATCGGAGAAAACGAACGATGTTTCTGAAGTAGATGACCTCGCTGATGCCGTTTTGTCTTCGGTTGAAGACGCCATTATGGCGGTTGAAAATGACGAGCAACCTGAAGAAATGCCCGTTGAAAAGCCAATCAAAAAGCCAAGCAATATTATTCCTGAAATCGATGATGTAGAAGACCCTGAAGAAATGGTTCAAATTCTTCTCACCGTCGGTGAAGAACGCTCTCGTAACGACGACATAAAGGGTGCCTTAGCGGCATTTAACAAAGCCATAGCCCTTGACCCATCATGCGACATGGCGTGGTTTAATCGTGGTGTTTTGTTGGAAGCCCAACAAGACGCAAGGGGTGCTCGGCAATCGTTCCAAATATGTTTAGATTTGAATGAACGTCACGCTCCTGCAACAGCTAATATGGCTATCCTATTGGAACGGATTGGAGACCTTGAGGGTGCATTTTCCATGGCCCAAAAGGCACTGGAGTTCTTCCCGGGCCATCCGGCACTTGTAGAACTCAGTCAACGGTCCAAGGACAGTGGGCTGTCGGTTCCCATTGAGGTCATGGAGCCCTCAGTTGAAGTGAAGAAAGATTTTGACATGAAAACAGTCGAAGCCATTGCAGAAAAGGCCGGTATTGATAATCCGGAAGAACTGATTCAAGAAGCAGTTCACCATGACCATGATGATGACGACCAACTCTCAATCGAAGAATTGGAAAGTGCTGCAGATGTTATCGTCGCCCAACAAGAAGTTGTCAAAGAGGCACCTCCCGTTCAGGTGCCCACACCGGTTGTCCCTGAACCGATCCAAGAAGAACAGGAATTGGACATTGAAGTTCTTGTTGGAGAAGCAACAGAGATGCTCAAATCAGGAGATGCAAAGGGTGCTCTCAGCCTGCTCAAACCTCACTTGAAAACCATCGGTGCCCGCCACCCTGGCGCATGGAGGATTGCAGGTGGAGCAATGGCGCGAATGGACCTTGACAACCATGCAATTGCTGCCATGACGCATTCACAGAACCTCGAACCAGACCACGCCCCTGGTTGGTTCAATCTTGGTTCAGTCCAACAGCGTTCCAATCTACTCAGCGATGCTATGGCGTCGTACAAGAAGGCGTTGGAAGCTGACTCAACTTACGTGAAAGCTGCAGAAAAATTAAACATCTTGGCGAAGGAAAATGGTTTCATTGAAACATTCCTTGAAAGTTCACGCAACTTGTTATCCATGGAGCCAAATCATGCCATCAAGGAAGAATTTGTTGACATGCTCATCCAATTAGCAGTTGGAGAAAATGAAGTGTTAGACCAAGTCACCGGTCTGCCACCAACCCTTCCCGCAGGGCCTGAAATGGCCCGTGAAGCGCTGTCTCACATGTCTGAGGAACCAACTGCACATCGTGCACTCGCGCTTTCCCTCAACCTTCAACACGGAGATTCGGTTCTCGTGTGGAAAGCACTCATCCAAAAGGACAGTCAAAACGGCTCCAATTGGCGTGGACTCGCTCGAGCCCTTGAGCAAGCTGGTGATCTTGACACAGCACAAAAGTGTCATGCCAAAGCAAACGGGCTTGATGGAATCGTACAACAGCCGGCTACCATCGTTGCACCCGCACCTGAACCGGTTTCAGCAATGCCTCAACCTGAACCGGCGCTACAACCCACACAAGTAGAACCAGTTCCAATTGCAGAAAAGCAGTACGCAGCACTGCCGCTGGAAACAACGCCAGTACAACCATCGGTTGAACCGGTCCTACAACCTACGGCTGCGAATGACCTTCTCATGACCCCTCGGGAGGCTCAAGTCGCACCACCATCTGTGGAATACAACCAGCAAGTCGACCTCGCAAAAGCAGCATTGGATGCGACGACCGCCGCGGCCCAAAACATACCACAGAGTACCACCTCAAATGCAATTTCAAACCAAGACGTTGCGTGGTTTAACCAGGGCGTCCAGCTTATCGACGATGGGAAATACAGAGAAGCATTGTCTTGTTTTGACAAAGCGCTTCCAACTTTTGCAGGGGACGACGCCATGATTATCCGAATCCTCAACAATCGAGGCAACGCATACTATTTCTTGGAAGAATACCCTAAATGCGTTGAATCCTATCACCAAGCCATGCTCATACGGCCAACGGAAGTTCGAGGAGAAACCCTCTACAATATGGGGACAGCCTATGCTGAAATGGAACGGTATAACGACGCCGTAAAATGCTTCCAACAAGCCATACCTCGTGGACTCGACATAGCCGCAACGAAAAGGGCAAAAGACCAAATCAGACGGTGCAACATTTTGCAAAAAGCAGTGGATAAGAAACGCAAAAAACGCTGATTAACACTCCCGCAAAATCGTACATTCCATACTCCACCATTAGGTCAACTTCAAAAACGACCAGTGCGTGGGCTTATCATGGACTGTGGAACTTGCGACTCAGCATCACCCGTCATGATGGTAAAACCCGAAGAGGTTGACGTCAATTTGACCATGACCGAAAAGGCTGTTGCAATGCTTGAAGACGCATTCGGTGACGACCGTAGTCATGCTCTTCTCGTTGGTGTCCTCAGTGGGGGATGTTCAGGCTACATGTACGACTTGCAAATCGTAGAATCTACGGAACAAGCCGTGCAAGAGTTGGATATCAGCGGATTTAGAGTTCTGGTACCATCCGCATCCAGCCATCTACTTGACGGCATTGAGATCGATTACGTTGACCGCCTCATGGGTGGCGGATTCAAAATCAACAACCCCAATGCAGAATCTTCCTGCGGTTGTGGCGAATCCTTCTCCTGAGGAAACAGCATGGGCCTTTATCGGTGCAATTCCTCAGTTCTACTCCTTGGCGGAGAGAATCTTCTCGAATTTCTTGATGGTTTGTCGACCAACCGTATCAACGGCCCTTGCACGGCACCGTTTACCAACAGTCAAGCCAAAATCATTGACGTATGTGAAATACTTCTCCTTGGTGAACGTGTGGTCGTGGTTGGGTTTGTTGAATATAAAGACCAGCTTGTGGCTCATCTGATGAGCCGAATTCTTGGAAGAAATATTTCCATTACAGATGTATCTCATCTCAACGATGTTTTCATTGGAATGGAGCCTGATCAAATTCCAGAAGGAGCAACGGTTCATCAAAGTGCATTAGGATGGATGATGGTTACTGCGAAGAGCCTCAACCACCTACCTACTTGGAATCAACAACAATGGGATGAGCATCGTGTTATGAACGAAGTCCCATTTCACGGTCATGAAATTACTCAGAAGGTGCATCCATTCTCTTGCGGTCTAGAGCATCTGGTCCACCCTGACAAGGGATGTTATATCGGGCAAGAAATACTCACTCGAATGCGGAGCAGAGGGAAATCGGGTAAGGTCATGGTAAGGAAACTCAATCCAGTACTGAATTCTACGACAACGGGGCAAACGCACAGTTTGTGCATAGAGCGTCTTCAATAGCCGAGTATATCCTTGAGTTGACCCTTGTAGAAATTCCCTGATCCCTGCAGTGAAGTCATTTCTTCATCGGTGAGTTCCAGTTCGAAAATTCGTTCAACTCCGGATGCACCGATAATGCATGGGACGCCGATGTAGACATCGTCCAAACCATATTCCCCCGTCATCAAACAGGAAGCTGGAATCAAACGCTTTCGGTCATTGAGTACGGACTCAGCCATCACTGCTGCTGCTGAACCTGGAGCATAAAAAGCAGAACCTCGTTCAAGGAGCTTGACGATTTCTCCGCCACCACCTGCTGTTCGCTTGCTGATGGCTTCAATTCGGTCATCGGACATGAGTTGAGTGATGGGGATTCCACCAACGGTTGTGTAGCGCGGCAGTGGGACCATGGTGTCACCGTGCCCACCAAGGACCATTGGTGACACATCTTCTTCAGCACAGCCAAGTTCTAGGGCGATGAAATGAGCCATTCTTGCGCTGTCAAGAACACCTGCTTGACCTATGACGCGTTTGGATGGGAATCCAGTGACTTTTTGCATGTGGTAGGTCATCAAATCAAGTGGATTGGTAACAACGATAACAACACTGTCCGGTGCATGATTTTTGATGCCTTCTCCGACTTGAGATACAATGTCTGCATTTTTACCGATGAGATCCTCTCGGGTCATGCCGGGTTGGCGTGGGAAACCAGATGTAACGACCACGACATCAGCGCCGGAGATATCGTTGTAGTCTGCTGTACCGGTAATGCGACCATCATAATTGAGAACATTGGCGTTTTGTGACATGTCAAGAGCCTTTCCTTTTGCAAACCCCTCATAAATATCCAACAGAACGATGTCAGCAACTTTCATCTGAGCGAGTACAAATGCACATGTTGCTCCAACGTTTCCTGCTCCAATTACTGCAATTTTTCTACGACCTGCTACCATGGTTTCACCGCTTGATTATAACCAACAGTTTTCAGTCCATAAGGACAATGGTGACATCAACTGGAACTACTTTTTAAAAAGGACAGACTGAATGGGAATTCACCAAATTTCCTCGTGGCTCCTTCATAGGTTCCAAGCGACTCCTCTAAAAACCCCCTTTCAGTGGGAAAGTCATCACTCCCCATAACGGCGGGTGATATCCATGAGGTAATGGTATGAAACTTGGCGTCCCAAAAGAACCCAAAGGCGAAACACGAGTTGGCATTGTACCCTCGAGCATGAAGAAACTTGCCAAGGCTGGATTTGAAGTTCTCATTGAGAAAGGCGCTGGAATGTCGGCAAATTACAACGATGCCGACTATGAAGCCGCCGGGGCTAAAATTGGAAGCCGTGAAGATGTCTTGGCTTGTGAAAACCTCGTATGCATCCGCTTCCCTGGCATCGAGGGTATCGCTGCGGGTACCAACCTTGCGTGTGTATCCGACCCCTTCCGAAACCCACAATACGTCAAAGCGTGCATGGATGCTAACATCACCCTTCTTTCAATGGACATGATTCCACGACGACTTTCAAGAGCACAATCAATGGACGTCAATTCGAGCCAAGACAACTTGGCCGGATACAAAGCTGTCCTCCTTGGGGCTGCGCATGTCCCACGTGGAATTCCAATGATGACAACATCAGCCGGGACCATTCGTCCAGCCAAGGTCGTCATTATGGGCAGCGGAGTTGCAGGTCTGCAAGCAATTGCTACTGCTAAGCGTCTCGGTGCCATCGTATACGCATCCGACGTTCGCAAATCCGCTGCAGAACAAATCGAATCCGTTGGTGGCCGTTTCATTGAAGTTGATGGCATGGACGACTTCGAAGATGAATCTGGATATGCGAAACCATTGACACCAGAATTTATTCAGAAGGTGAACGATACCGTTTGTGGCGTTGCTGCAGATGCGGATATCATTGTCACGACCGCACGCATATTCGGTCGCCCTGCACCCATTACCGTTCCGTCAAGCGCTGTCTTAACGTTCAAATCCGGAGCAGTTGTTGTTGACATGAATGCTGATGTTGGAGGAAACTGTGAAAGCACCGTTCAAGGAGAGGTTACGACCACTGACAACGGTGTGATCATCGTCGGAACTTCCAATCTTCCGGGTACCCTTGCAAACACCGCAAGCATGCTCTATTCAAACAATCTAACGACCTTTTTCACCTCTTTGGTAAAGGAATCAAAGGTCGAAATTTCAGAAGAAGATGATATTCTCGTTGGAGCTCCAGAAGGCTCAGATTTCTATGTCGGCGGAATGGGTGGAGTGCTCATTTGCAAGGATGGAGTGATTCATCCCAAGCAAACACGCTTGGCGGGGGTGGTTGAATGATTACAGAAGCAACACTTATTGCAGACCTAACGCTCTTTTTGCTAGCTATTTTTCTCGGTTTTGAATTGATTACGAAGGTTCCAGCTACACTCCACACCCCCTTGATGAGTGGGGCCAATGCTATTTCAGGAATCAGTGTCGTTGGAGCATTATTTGCAGCCAATGTAGCCTTTGACGGAGACCAAACGCTCCTTTCAGGCATCTTAGCATTTGTAGCTATTGTTCTCGCGATGATCAATGTCGTAGGTGGTTTCGCTGTGACCAATCGTATGCTCAATATGATTGCAGGAAAGAAAAGGAGGGCTTGATATGGAAGAATGGATTTCTATTGGTTACCTGCTTTCTGCTGCTCTCTTTATCTTCGGATTGAAGAAACTCGGACATCCTAGAACCGCTCCCCTTGGGAATCAATACGGCGCACTCGGGATGCTCGTTGCGGTCATAACTACGGTCGTTAAAATACAGGCAGGTGGTGATGCCCAGTGGACCCTTATCATTGCAGGACTTGTTGTTGGTTCAGTCATTGGAATCATCATGGCTATTCGTGTTGAGATGACAGGAATGCCGGAACTCGTTGCATTGTTCAACGGATTTGGTGGAGCTGCATCTGCTCTCGTAGCATTATCTGAATCATGGAAGTACATCGAAGATGCCGACCTTGTCCTTCCAACCGGTCTTAACATTCAGGTCATTATGGTCGCTGCTGGCCTTTCGGCTCTCGTCGGATGGATGACCCTTACGGGTTCAATTCTCGCCATGTTCAAACTCAAAGGCGGAATATCTGTTTTTGGAAAGTGGATGAAAACACCAACATGGGGCCCAACATGGCTCAATCCAGTCAAGGTCTTGTTGGTCCTGTCGGTATTTGCTCTCATCTACCTCAGTATCGGTGACCCACGAAACACAGACTATCTTTGGGCCATCATTGCAATTTCTTGTATCCTCGGAATCGTGTTGGTTCTCCCAATTGGTGGAGCTGACATGCCGGTTGTTGTCTCTCTGCTTAATTCGCTTTCAGGAATCGCTGCAGCCTTCACTGGATTTATCATTGGAAACTCTGTTCTCATCGTTGCTGGTTCGCTCGTTGGCGCATCGGGATTGATTTTGACCTTCATCATGTGCAAGGCAATGAATCGTACGCTGCCTGATGTACTCTTCAAGTCCTTTGGTGGAAGTGGAGAAAAGGCTCAGTTGACCCGTACGAAAGTCGGTTCAGACGCTGATGAAGTCGCTATGATGGTCGATGGTGCTCAGAAAGTCATCATCGTGCCGGGTTACGGAATGGCTGTTTCACAATGCCAGCATCAGGTGAAGGAATTTGCTGACCTCATCACTGAGAAATTCGGAACAGAAGTCAAGTACGCAATTCACCCGGTTGCAGGGCGCATGCCAGGACACATGAACGTCCTTCTTGCAGAAGCCAATGTCCCATACGAGCAACTCATCGAAATGGATGAGATTAATCCAGAATTCCCTGATTGTGATGTAGCGGTGATCATTGGCGCTAACGATACAACCAATCCTGCAGCTCGCAGTGGCGAGGGGCCATTGGCCGGCATGCCCATTATCGATGCAGATGCAGCGCGCACTGTTGTCATCATCAAGCGCTCATTGTCGGTAGGATACGCTGGCGTTGACAACGACCTCTTTTACATGGACAAAACCATGATGCTCTTCGGTGACGGAAAGGCCATGATGACCGGCCTAAATAACGCCATCAAGGATATCTGAACCTCGCTTTGGCTTACGGTTAGGAAGCAACATTCAAAGAGCGGGGCCGAGTGGAAAAAACAGGTGAGTACATGCAACGACCGGTGCGCAACTTCTCCATCATGGTAATTATGGCTCTCATGCTTGCCGCACCAGTGCTTGGTAGCCCCAACGGACCCCCATGGGAAAACGGTGGCGGAATCATTGTTGAAACCGGCTGTACATGTCACGGAGGTGGAGCCCCTTCCACAGAAGTTGTGGTTTCTATTTCAGGTGTGCCTCGAGCATACAATGTGAGTCAAACCTATGAATTCACAATCAACCTGCAGCATGCATCAAACGAACTTGGCGGATATGTCCTTTATGATTACAATGCTGGAACCCTCACTGCCGGAGAAGGAAGCCAACAAGATCCAGACGAACCCGGTGCGCTATCCCAGTCTGAACCCGGTAACGATTGGGTCGTGACATGGACGGCTCCAAGCGAAGACATTGGTTCGGTGAACTTCCAACTTGTCGGGAACGCTGTGAATGGAAACGGGAACTTTGACGAAGGTGACAAATGGAACATTCTCTCCTTCATCATCAGCGAACCAGGTGCAGCAGAAGTTGTGACCGACGAAGATGTTTCACTAAGAACCATCAGCGTTGGCGATTACGATGCTCTGTTCGTTGCCGAAGAAAACCCTGAAGCGCTGGAAGCTGAACGTCAAGAAGGAATCGCTGACGAATTCTTTACCAACGGTAATCTCTACTATTGGACCACACTTTCCTTAATCATCATTGCAGCCGTAATCCAAGGAGAATTCTACGAACGTAGATTCTCAGGCGGACCGCCTCACCTTGACCGCAGTCTTGCTGTGCCTCAAGGTGTTCGTCGAGGAGCCGTCGCAGCAGGTCTTGGATTGCTCTTTGCTTATCTTGTAGACAATTCCGAACCTTGGGGCTATTCCCTGGTTGTAGGAATGCTTACCCTTTGGGCCATCTTTGGTGTTTACCGAACAATTGTTCAATCACGAGCACCCAAGCAATATACAGACCTCGTATGAGTTGGAACAATGTCCATTCTCCTTGAATCGGACGCAAATACACCCGTACAGTCGCATTTTGACGAACTTACGTTTCGTACTACCGTTGTATTCCTGAGCGTGGCCGTGCTCTCGCTCGCTTGGCTGTTTGTCATCGATAGTGTTCTCGTGAATCTTCTTGATCACCTTCAGCCCTGCCCAGATGCTTGTTTGAACGTTTACGAACCTGCGGAATGGAGTGTCGTCCGCTGGTTAACCGCAATCGTTCTCGGAATATTGAGCGCTCTTCCATTGGTGGTTCATCATTTCCTTCAGTTTGCAAAACCAGGACTTTTGCCTGGTGAATATCGGGCTCTGCGCAGGTGGTGTTGGGGTGGAACGTTCGGTGTTGCTTTACTTTCCACGGGATTGTTGGGGTGGTTGTTTCCTTGGGTATATGATGCAGGTCATCAGCACCATCTCTCGGCTAACCTCGTTGCACAATACAATGCAGTTGATATTTTGCTCTATGCAGTCTTGAGCGTTTGGATGTTGATGATATTTACCTTTACATGGATGTCACTTGTCTTTTTGGGAAAAGGGGGCTTACTCAATCAACAAACTGCTGAATTTTGGCGTTGGCGAATTTATGGCCTTGGTACGCTTCTGCTCTTGCTTTCTGTGCCGGAGCACAGTACTGGGTTTGGATTGTTACTGCTCCTTATCTATTGGTCCAGTTCAGAAGCCATCGGTTCACGTTGGTTAGCGATGGATCCGAGTCACTTTGGAATTTCCAAAACACGCTTGGACCATGAGGGCAGAAAGCGGCGAATTCTCATTGCAGATTGTTCTTGCTTGGGAGCAAATGCGCACTATGGAGTGAATCCAATTGACGGATATAGCATGATGAGGTTCGCAGGGATCTGTGAATCCAAAACAGACAGGAATCGTTTGATGGAACATGTCCTTAGCAACAGAATTTCGGATGTCATCGTTACTGGCTGCGACGGTGTACCATGTCCAAAGCGATTGAAGGATAATTTCAATGCGCTCGGTACGAGCCTTCGTGGCTTTGACCTGATGGGGCTACAGAATCATCGACCAGGAATCCCCTTGCGGCCACAATTGGATTTTGAGTTGAGCCTTGTATCGCTTAACGACCCGTTTCCAGAACATGGCATGCCACGAAGACTCATTCACCTCATGAAAGAAAATTCCATATTACCACAGGAAATTTTGTTGCGTGAAGATGGACCATTGGGCTGGTCAACGTTTGCGATGGATGAAACCCTCCTTGTACGAATCGAGGCAGAATCGAAACAATGGAGCCCTTTGACCCGTCTTTTGTTGGGCACTGCATAATCACTACAGCCCCACTCAGTAGCAACGAACGTTGAAACATAAGTTCCCCATGCGATAATCATGCAGCGATGGCTGACCCTTCTTGCTGCTGTTGCCTTCATCTCAATAGGTGGATGGAGTTTCATTAACGAAGATGTTGTTGACACGTGGATTATTGAGCGGAATTTTATCGAAAACTCAAGCACAGAAGAACTGGTTGGGCTTCAACAAAATGAATCTTGGTTGGTCCTAATTGTTGATTTTGAATCC
>Ga0209602_1001148_pt1 | contig 23724 bp, 20 predicted proteins | sample COGITO_mtgs_1205_3_FD_184810 | JGI IMG/M metagenome (GOLD analysis project Ga0209602, IMG submission 184810) | Pelagic marine microbial communities from North Sea - COGITO_mtgs_120524 (SPAdes) (version 2) | ecosystem: Environmental > Aquatic > Marine > Epipelagic ...
AACTACGATATATACTTAGCTCGACAGCTAGTGAATGAAAGACTCAAAGAGGCTCAAGGCAATATACCTGATGGCTTAGGTGTGCCAGAAATGGGGCCCCTCTCTACTGGATTAGGTGAGATATATCAATATGTAGTTCGACCAGATCAAGGCTTTGAAGAAAAATATTCCGCTACTGAGTTACGAAGCATCCAAGATTGGATTGTCAAAAGACAGTTGCTTGGAATCGAAGGAGTAGCTGAAGTCAATTCAATGGGTGGATTTTTAAAACAATATGAAGTAGCCGTTAATCCTAATCTTCTTAAATCTGTAGGCATAAGTATTTCAGATGTATTAGAGGCCTTAGAAAAAAGCAATGAGAATACTGGTGGAGCATACATTGAGAAAAATTCCAATGCCTACTATATCCGTTCTGAAGGATTAGCAAAGTCTTTAGATGATATTGGAAAAATAGTGGTTAGTGATAGAGGAAATATTCCAGTTTTAATTAGTGACATAGCTACTGTACAATATGGTAAAGCTCCTCGATATGGAGCGTTAGTTCGAAATGGTGCAGAAGTAGTAGGTGGTAAGGTAATGATGTTCAAAGGAGCAAATTCTGCACAAGTAACTGAAAGAATTAAAGAACGAGTAGTACAAGTTCAAAAATCATTACCCGAAGGCGTAATCATAGAACCTTACTTGGTAAGAGATAAACTGGTGAATACTGCAATTGGTACGGTTAAAAAGAATCTAATTGAAGGTGGTTTAATAGTCATCTTTATATTAGTTCTTCTACTTGGTAATTGGAGAGCTGGATTAATTGTGGCTTCGGTCATTCCTCTGGCAATGCTGTTTGCCGTTTCTATGATGAACTTATTAGGTATATCAGCTAATCTTATGAGTTTAGGTGCTATTGATTTTGGATTGATAGTAGATGGTGCAGTTATAATAGTGGAAGCTATAGTACACCGCCTACAAGTCAAAAAAGCAGGAAATCTGCTTTCGCAAACCGAAATGGACACAGAGGTAATTGCTTCCTCACAGAAAATAAGAAGTTCAGCAGCATTTGGTGAGATTATCATTCTGATGGTATACATACCTATTTTGGCTTTGGTAGGTATAGAAGGTAAAATGTTTAAGCCTATGGCTCAAACAGTAATGCTTGCTATTGCAGGTGCATTGATACTTTCATTGACGTATGTACCTATGATGGCAGCCTTGGTGCTCAAGAAAAATGTAGTCAATAAAGAAACTTTTGCAGATAAAATCATTGCCTTTTTCCAAAGAGGCTACACACCAATTTTAAATGCAGCTCTACGGTTCAAAACAGTTTTTGTAAGTGCAACTATACTTGCTTTTTTAATCAGTCTGTTTGTATTCAGTAGGATGGGTGGCGAGTTTATTCCTACATTAGAAGAAGGTGACTTGGCAATGCACCAAATCTTAGTGCCGGGCAGTTCACTGTCTCAAAGTGTAGAAACTGCTAAACTTATTCAAAACAGATTAAAAGATAGTATTCCAGAAATCATCGATGATGTGGTAATTATAGGTTCGGCAGAAGTGCCAACTGATCCTATGCCCACAGAAATAGGCGACCATATTTTAGTTATGAAACCTAAATCTGAATGGACAACAGCCAGTACTAAACAGGGAATGTTTGACGCTATAAATGATGTCTTGAAAGATATTCCAGGAGTGACTTATGAATACTCACAACCAATTCAAATGAGGTTTAATGAATTGATGACAGGAACTCGGTCTGATATTGCCATTAAGCTATTTGGTGCTGACTTAGATGTGCTTTATCAAAAAGCAATAGAAGCTCAGGCTATAATCGAAAAAGTAAGTGGTGTTGCTTCTGCCAATGTAGAGCAAACGATTGGAATGCCTCAAATTATCGTTTCATATAAATATGATAATATGGCACAATACGGTTTACATATTCAAGAGGTCAATCAAGTTGTTCGTTCAGCCTTTGCTGGAGAAAAAGCAGGAATTATTTATGAGGGTGATAAAAGGTTTGATTTAGTGGTTCGCCTAGCGGAAGAAAATAGAACAGGTATAGAAGATGTCGAAAATCTATTTATAACGCTGAGCAATGGAAGTCAAGTGCCGCTTACCAGTGTAGCCAATGTTGATTTGATAGATGCACCTATGCAAATTTCAAGAGAAAACACTAATAGAAGAATTGTAATTGGTGTAAATGTAGGTAATACAGATGTAGAATCTTTAGTGGAAAAGATCCAAACAGAATTAGACACTAAAGTTAAGTTGCCGAACGGTTATTACTTTACTTATGGCGGACAGTTTGAAAACCTAAAAGCAGCCAATGCGAGATTATCTATTGCCGTTCCAATGGCCTTAGCCTTAATCTTCATATTGCTTTACTTCACCTTCGGTTCAGTATCACAAGCAGCTTTGATTTTTACAGCTATTCCTTTATCTGCCATTGGTGGAATATGGGCTTTACAACTAAGAGGGTTACCTTTTAGCATTTCAGCAGGCATTGGTTTCATAGCACTATTTGGAGTAGCCGTATTGAATGGAATAGTCCTTATTGGCTATTTCAATCAACTTAAAAAGGAAGGAATGAAAAACATAAAAGAAAGAATAACAACAGGAACAAGAGTAAGACTTAGACCAGTTATTATGACGGCTGCAGTAGCTTCACTTGGTTTTTTACCAATGGCTATATCTACTTCGGGTGGAGCAGAAGTTCAAAGACCATTGGCAACGGTAGTTATTGGTGGTTTGATAACCGCTACTTTTTTAACATTGATAATATTGCCTATTCTTTACTATTGGTTAGAAAAATGGAGCGAAAGAAAAGCCAACAGAATTAATGTATCGAAAGGTGGTGTATTAGGAATCTTGTTGATGTTAGGTTTGTCCTTTTCTGCCCAAGCACAAGAGCAAGCTCTTGATCTAGATAGTGCTATTTCTATGGCAATCACTAATCATCCCAATTTAAAAGCAGCAAGTTTGGAAGTAGAGAAAAACAAGTCTTTACAAAACCTAAAATATAACTTGGGTACTACAGATATATCCTATCAAGGTGATGGATTAGTAGATAGACAATTTGGACAGCAGGTTAATCAATTTGGAGTAGTTCAGAATTTCCCAAGTCCAGGTATTACTAAGGCTCAAAATAAATTGCAAGATGCGTATACAAGTCAGAGCAGCACCCAACAGCAAATAACGGAGAACGAACTGAAATGGAAAGTCAAGCAATTATACTTTGAAATTCAGTACAAAAAGGAATTGGAAAGGCTTTATAGCAATCTTGTTTCTACATATAAAGAATACCATAGAAAATCAACTGTAAGAGTACAAGCAGGAGCTGCCAGTCGTATCGAAGAACTAACTTTACAATCCAAATGGAAGGAATACGAACTGCTCTTTAACCAAGTGAAAATAGAAATTGCTAACTTAAATAAGCGGTTTCAATTATTACTAAATACCAAGGAGTCTATTACCACCATAAATAGTCTATCAGTGGCAAACTATTTCACTCAGATAGATACAGCTACAAACCCACTTCTATTAAAAAGTCAGCAAGAAATTGCCGTAGAAAATGCCAAAGTAGATGCTATGAAGGCTGAATTAAAACCCAGCTTCAATGTTGGCTATGCTGCACAAAATTTCAATCAAGGAGGTTGGCTAAATGCGGCACAAGCAGGCGTTGCTATTCCGCTATTTAATGGTCAAACTAAAAAGAGAATAGCGGCTCAGGAAAAGCAGATTGAGATAGGCAACTATCAATACCAAAGTACACTTTTGAGTTTCAAACAAGACCAATTAGAGATACAAAACACATTGAACTTGTATCAAGCAGGAGTGGATTTTTACAAAAACCAAATAGAAACCATTAATCCAGAAATTATCAGAATAAGTGAACTAAACTACCAAGCAGGAGAAATCTCTTACTTAGAATTATTGAACACTTTACAACTGATGACAACCAATAATAAAAATTATTGGGAGCAGATTTTAGCCTACAATAAGGCGGTAGCTGACTTTCAATTTCTTACAAATCAATAAAAGACATTTAAAAATGAATCATACAAAATATTTCATAGCTATAATTACAATACTTTCACTTCTTGTATTTTCTTCTTGTGGTCATAAACATACCGAAGGAGACGGCCATAATCACGGAGCAGAAGAATCTACTCACTCTGAGGATGATGAACACGACCACGGAGGAGAAGAACAACACGAAGAAGGACTACACCTTTCAAAAGCACAAGCCAAGACAATCGGTTTAGAATTTGGAACATTGTCCTCTATCAAAGTCAATGACTTTGTTAAAGCAACAGGTTCATTGGGTCTGCCGCCAAATGCTCATTCTTCTGTTTCGGCAAAAACTAACGGTATCATAAAAGGAACAAAAAAATTCGTAGAAGGTGATTACATAAAGAAAGGAGCAGTTATTGCATATCTCGAAAATGCTGATTTAATAATTACACAGCAAGATTATTTAGAAGCAAAGGCACAGCTAACCCTCAAGGGATTAGAGGTAGAACGACAAAATACCTTAGTGGAATCCAATGCTGGCGTAACCAAGAATTTACAAAATGCTCAAGCAGAAGTGGCAGTATTGGATGCTAAAACTCAAGGACTTGCCAAACAACTGTCCTTCTTAGGAATATCAACTTCTAATCTGTCACCAAGTACCATAAAACAGCAAATAGCTATTGTAGCACCAATGAGTGGCTATATTTCTAAGATTAATTTTCACAATGGTATGTATGCTCAATCTTCGATTTCATTAATGGATATAATTTCTTCAGAGCACCTACATTTAGAGTTAGATGTATTTGAAAAGGATATTGCCAATATCAAGAAAGGGCAAAAGATTAGCTATACAGTTCCTGCACTTGGCCAGTCAGTTTATTACGGATCAGTAGAGGTAATTGGTAAAGAGTTCAACGCCAATTCTAAGACTATACGTGTTCACGGTCACTTAGAAGGTACAAAGCCAACCTTTCTAAAAGACTTATTCATTAACGCTAAAATTTATCTCAATAATGAAGAGTCCTCAGCTTTACCAGAGGAAGCAATTATCAAAGATGGAGCTAACAGTTTTATATATGTAGCTAATGAAAAGGTGGATGATAAAGAAATAGAATTTGAGAAGATAGCAGTTGTTACAGGTGCAACAGACAATGGTTTTACAGCCGTGAAATTAATCGATACAATTCCAGATGGAATGCAGATAGTAACGAAAGGAGCTTACTATGTCTATGCACAATCTAAAGCAGGAGAATTAGAACACGAACATTAATACAATCATTATGTATCTATTTATATTCTTTATCATTTATTTTCTCTTAGTCTTTGTACTACGATCATTTTTACTTTGGAAGAAAACCAAAGTCATTCCACTCACCTTCAACAAGGGTGATGATGCACACGGCTATAATGGTAAAGTCTTCGGCATTATTTCTCTTATAGAGTTAGCCGTAGTTTCTATTTATGCCTTTATTCCAGCTTGGCATAAGTTTCTATTGCCCTTTTGGTATTTAGAAAATGATACTTTAGTATACATAGGATGGGCGTTACTTATTCTTTCCTTACTATTTGTATGGTTTGCTCAGTCCAATATGAAAGAGTCTTGGCGTATAGGTATAGATGAAGAAAACAAATCAGAATTAGTAACCAATGGCTTTTTTGCAATTTCTCGAAATCCCATTTTCTTAGGGATAATGATTGCCAATATAGGATTATTCTTAGTCCTTCCTAATGCCTTTACTTTACTAATCATAGCTTTATCAACTGTAAGTATAAATACACAGATTAGGTTGGAAGAAGAATTTCTATTGAAAGAATTTGAAGAAAAATATCAAGACTATAAAGCCAAAGTTAGAAGGTGGATATAAAGTAAACAATACAAATTATGAATTACAAAAAATCAATAATAGGCAGTATAATAGCTTTTGTCATAGCAACAAGTTGTTGTTGGTTGCCAGCACTTATTATTATGCTTGGAGGAGCTTCAAGTATGTTGGCATTTGCTAAGGGGATTGAACAATTTAGCGGAGTTTTTATGGCAATTGGAGTATTATCACTTGTATATGGAGTATTTCTATATTATAAAAAAAGAAAGGCTGCAATTGTCTCAATCGAAGTACAACTTTTGTCAACTATAACTTGCCCTAAATGTGGTAACAATAAAGAAGAAGAGATGCCTACCAATGCCTGTCAATACTTCTACGAATGTGAAAGTTGTAAAGCAGTTCTAAATCCAAAAAAAGGAGACTGTTGTGTGTTTTGTAGCTATGGCACAATTGCCTGTCCACCTATTCAACAAAATCAAAATTGCTGTAACTAAAAGAATATTTACAATGAAAAGAAATCACAGACATATATATGATGTGAATGGCAAACCAATATGCTGTTCTTTAGAAGAAAAAATAGATAGAAATACACCTCCACCTTTGTTGAAAAATAAGCATAGTGAGGATGATGGACATAATCATTCACACGACCATTCACACAAAAACAAAAGTAATTGGAAGGTTTATTTACCTGCCATTGTCAGCTTCATTTTACTCATTTCAGGTATTGCCTTAGACTATTTTGATATAGCTTTCTTTAAAGGGTGGATCAGGATATTATGGTTTGGAGTTGCATATATTCCTGTTGGGTTACCTGTGCTCAAAGAAGCATTTGAATTACTTAGTAAAGGTCAAATATTCACAGAGTTTTTCTTGATGGGGATAGCCACTATTGGAGCTTTTGCCATTGGAGAATATCCCGAAGGAGTTGCTGTGATGCTCTTTTATGCTGTTGGAGAATTATTCCAAAGTGCAGCAGTAAGACGAGCAAAGGACAATATTACAGCCCTCTTGGATGTACGTCCTAAAATAGCCAATGTACTAAGAAAAAATTCTTTCCTTGAGGTCAATCCAAATGATGTTAAGGTAGATGAAACCATACAAATAAAGGTTGGAGAGAAAGTACCATTAGATGGTACTTTGCTTTCAGCCAAAGCCAGTCTAAATACCGCAGCATTAACAGGTGAAAGTAAACCACAAAGTATAGTAAAAGGAGGAAACGTATTGGCAGGCTCCATTAATATGGATGGAGTAATAGAAGTAAAAACAACAAAACTATTCAATGATAGTTCAGTATCGCGAATATTAGAGTTGGTACAAAATGCAAATTCAAAGAAGGCAAAAACAGAACTTCTTATCAGAAGATTGGCAAAAGTTTATACTCCCATTGTGGTCTATTTAGCCATTGCCGTATGCTTTGTTCCATACTTTTTTGTGCATGATTATGTGTTTAGTGAATGGCTATATAGAGCATTGATTTTCTTAGTAATTTCTTGTCCTTGTGCATTGGTCATTTCTATTCCTTTGGGATATTTTGGTGGCCTTGGTGCAGCTTCTAAAAATGGCATATTGTTCAAAGGAGCTACGTATATGGATAAGCTAAAAGAGGTAAATACAATGGTAATGGATAAGACGGGAACAGTTACCAAAGGAGTGTTTAAGATTAAGGATATTGAAGTAATAGGCAACTATTCCAAAGAGGAGTTTATGACTTTTCTCTTAGCAATTGAATCTAAATCTACTCACCCAATTGCCAAAGCAATTAGCGAATACCCATTAGACAATGAGGTTCCAGAAGCCACAGATATAAAAGAAATTGCAGGTAAAGGATTGCAAGGTATTATCAACGGCACTCAGGTTGTGGCAGGGGATAAAAAGCTAATGTCTCATTTCAATATTTCCACACCAAAGGAAATTGACAGCATTGTTGAGTCTATAGTTTTGGTTGGTATTGATAATCAGTTTGCAGGCTATGTAACTATTGCAGACGAGTTGAAAGAAGATGCCAAGGCAACCATTGCTGCCTTCAAGAAAGAAGGTATTGATTTAATAATAATGCTTTCAGGCGATAAAGACAGTATCACTCAACAAGTAGCAAAGGAATTGGGTATCTCAAAGGCAAAAGGAGGACTATTACCTGAAGATAAATTGATTGAAGTAGAATTACTCAAACAAGATATTACAAAAACAATTGCTTTTATGGGTGATGGTATCAATGATGCACCCGTATTAGCAGCAAGTGATGTGGGTATAGCTATGGGAGCAATGGGAAGTGATGTGGCTATTGAAACAGCAGATGTAATCATTCAAACCGACCAACCTTCAAAAGTCGTAACTGGTATTCAAATTGCTAAATCCACTCAAAAGATTATTTGGCAGAATGTATTTCTTGCTTTCGGTATTAAAATCATTGTTCTTGTATTAGGTGCAGGTGGATTAGCCACAATGTGGGAAGCAGTTTTTGCAGATGTAGGAGTAGCACTATTGGCAATACTGAATGCAGTAAGAGTGCAGAAGATGAAGTGGTAAGCAATTAGTCGAAGTATAAAGAAGCGATGCACAGAGGACTTAAGCCAAGAATAGATAAGTTGTACCTGCAGTTATATCCTATGGCAGATAGAAACAATGGAGCAAGATGGAGTTCTGTGGCATTAACTCGAACGTTTTTGCTAAACGTTTAGATTTGCTGATTCAACCTTCACTTATGCTCGTGCGTCACAGATACCCATAGCCATCATTCTTCAAGCGGAGTACTTCAAACTCATATTCACATTGAGTTATAGAGATAACTAGGAGCTTTTGAAAAGCAGAGGGGCACAAGTAGATCACTCCACACTTCAAAGGTGGGTGTTCAAGTTCAGTCCAATGATTGAAGCAAACATGCTTTTCAGGGGTGAGTTTCGTGTCGCAGTTGGGAACGTATTGACAGGGGTCATTTAAAATTTAAGGAGGTTGTAAGCAGATAGAGTTTCTATTTATTGAATTTTTTTGGCATAATATTTTTTTCGGTTTTTCACCATTTTTTTGAAAAATATTTCATTCGCGCCATCGAGCCCCTTATATCTAAGTCCCTAAACGATATATAAGGTGGGATACCCCCTACATGATAGGAGGGAGGGGATCCCCGGATCTAATTTTGATTGGCGCCATCTCACAATATAGAGTGTCGGTTTCATAGGAACTGAGTCTGGTATTTGTATTTCGAAACAGGAGGAGGAATGGTTTGACCCTGGAAGGAATCATGAATATTGATTGGCATATCCAGAATTTGAGATCTATTTCCAGGTAGTTATTGATTGGCCCACCATGAGTGCTTCATTCATTCTAGACTGTACTTTAAAATAATTGCGATTTGATGCAGTATTATAACCATTTTACTAGGAGATTAGCTGTTATCATACACACTAGTCTAAAATGATAACATTATGGGAAAGAAAATAGCTTACTACATGAGAACGTCGCACTATCTCCAGTCAATTGGAACTCAAGAGGCAAAAATCGAAAAAGGTTGGAAGGTATATAGGGATCAAGGAGTCTCAGGCCGTGTTGAGTTCGAAAATCGTGCTGCTGCAAAGAAATTACTTCAAGATATCAAAGAGGGCCGTATATCCATTGTCAAAACCATGAGGTTGGAAAGGTTAGGTCGCAGTGTCAAGGACCTAATCGGCACGATAGATATAATTCATTCCTATGGTATTCCTATTCAATTTATTTCAGAAGGTATTACAACCTTAGATGAGAACGGTAATCAAACTCCAACGACAGGTCTATTGATCAACGTCTTGTCCTCGCTATCTGAATTCTTCTATCATCAGAACCGTGAAAAGACCCTTGCCGGAATTGCATTAGGTAAAAAAAATGGTGTTTACACAGGAAGAAAGCAAAATTCCACCGAGACAGTTGAAAAATACCTCAATAAGCCCAAAACCAAGAAGATGATTGAATTGCTGAAGCAAGGAAATAGTGTTCGGTCCATTGTGAGGGTATTAGAGTGTTCTCCAAACAGTGTCTATAAGCTGAAGAAGATATTGAATAAGAATTAGACCGATCAAATGATTATGGGGTAGTTCTAAATGGCATCTCAAAATCCTGTATTACAAAATACTATTACAGGAGATAATATTGTCTGAAGTATATTCAAACCTAATTCACAAATGGATTATGTCCGCTTGATAGCTGTTAAACAGGGTTTGGAGAGATTTATTAGATGAGAATGAACTTACTTTAAACGGAGGTCAATTCCTTAGACTTAATTGCCAATCAATATTTCCACACTATCCAGACCCAGAATTCCGTCTCAGACCATCTCAATGTGGAATTATTGCCATCAGATTCTAGTTCTGATTAGTAATAAAACCATAGCGTTCCTTACGACAAATTCTGCGAATTGTTTTCTATAGAATCATCAGTTTTGCTTTCAGGTAATTCAGATATGTTAGGTGTTTTTATTACTATGGATTGAAGTAAACGCCTGTATTGTTTTCTGTTTAAGCCAAGGGATTTCATAATTTCTTTGTTCATGATTGAGGTTTTATAATAAGTATGTGATACTTCAAAAACTATTTGCATAAGGAGTTCTCTGTTGCTACTTTTATACCCAATCTTTAAATATGGATATTAAAATAGCATACCTCTCGCATAGGGGACGGTCAGATATGGAAGATGTGGTTGCTATGTTTTCTAAGGATGTAGGGCCAATCACATTTCAGTTAATTGATCATACGAATTCTTCAGAGTATTATTTACTGCATCGTGAACTTGAAAATATAGACTCGGAAAACTTTAAGAGACTGAGTAAGCTGATAAGGGAAGAAGTTGGATTAAAGGACGATGATGTTCTAGTTATTGTTTCACCTCGAGAACTTAATTCTCCATATAAACTTGAGAACTCATTTAAAAACTGGGTGAGTTACTATATTAAGAACAATATTATTATTAGGTCTAGCGGCTACGATAAGGTGACCGAGGGTAAGCCATATCTCGGCGGAGCCTACCAAATCATTGAAAACCTATTTCAAAATTTGGGAGGGATTGACCTAGCTGTATTAGTCGAAAATGAAAGAATTCATTTCGAACCTGAAGGTTGCGTTAATGATTTCGCTGAGGAGTTTAAGGAGGTTAAATACAAAATGCGGTCTGGATTCATCTGTGAAAAATGCAAAGAAGCAGCGTTGAATTCAGAATCATCCAGAATGGATAAGGGAGCACTCCATCAGATAGAAAATATCTTGAACAGAATCGGTAATCGACTGAAGGATAATTATACGATTAATTATACTCCTGATGAGTTAAAGATTGAGGTAATACTTGAACGCGATCCACATAAAATTTACGCTCGTCCTAGATGTAGGATGAAAATTGGCAATAAAGCAATCAACTTTGGAAGAAAAGGTGAGTTAATGACAGTCAGATACTTATTTTACTTAATTAACCATAACGTGCCAATTGGTAAATATGATTTCATTGGTGATGGAGTTTATAATGATGCTGCAGAAAAGTATAAACTGCTGTATGAAAAAATACAGGGGAGTGTCTCTTCAAAAACGCTAGGGGATTACATAGATAATCTACCTAAACTTCATGACAGAATATCAAACCGAATAATAAATGAGGTTCAGAATGATTACATAGGAGATCTTTATAGCCTTAAATCATTAAAGACAAATAAAACAGACACCTGTTATATTATCAATGTAGAGCCTGATAATATTGATATCCCAGAAGAGCTTATGGAATTCAGAGTAGCATAAAGTCGAAATTATCTGTCGCGCGACACTTGAGGATAAGGGTTGAAAATAGGGCCACCTTGGCTCTATGTTTATCAAGAATTACACATCCGCAGAACTTAACATCAACGAAGTAAAAGTAGTTGAAGTATTAAGTAGTTTCTACGATCATCAAGATCAAAAATCAGAAGAGCAGCTAAGTTACTCTTTAAAGTCCAATGGTCAACTGTTACCACTTACAGTCTCAGCAAAAAATGAACTGATTGATGGGTATCGAAGACTTAATCTACTGCGTGGATTAGGTGTGAAGTCTGTAAAAGTTCAAATCATTGATGAAGAACCTACACTTGATTTGAGAGTGGCGCTGAACACTACTAGGATAAAAACGGAAAACGACCTAACTAAAGAGGTTATTCAAATCTTTAATTCTGTACCTAAAAGGCAAGGAAAACGTGAAGGTGACGAGAAGTATGACAGGTACGCTATTATCCAAGCGAAGCTAGACTACCGCTGGAAATCTTCTACAGCAATTCGTCAGATTGACAAGATTATCGAGAATGATTTCGAGGATAACCTCCTAATGAAAGGTATCGTAACAAAAGGTTGGACATTGACTGATTGTGAGCGATATGTTGGTGGCTTAAAGAAGCTTGACGTTGATCGTGAATTAGGATACACTGAAAAACTCAAAAAGGGAGAAATCAATATAAATGAGGCTGTCGAGTTCATCACAGAAACAGTTGTTCTAAGCACTGAATACCAAGATACCTTTATCATTCCAGATAGATCTTCATCTTTCAATTTGAACTGTAGGGATATTAACCAGTTAGTTCAATTCAAAGGTCAAGTTCCATTTATCTTTACGTCGATACCTTACTATTCGGTTCGATATTATAATACTGGTGAAGGGAGTGACCAGTTAGGTCACGAAAGAACGCCTGAACAGTTTGCTGCCAACATTGGAAAAATCATTAGTAGGTTCGAATTCCTATTAAATCCCACATCAAATGTTATGATCAATATAGGAGAAACTTATAGAAATGGTTGTGCACTTGATATTCCAGGATTAGTAAAAAATGCAATTAAAGAACATACGGGACTCACCTATAAGGATACTCTAATTTGGAGTAAACCTAACCCGCGTCCTCAAGGTGAAAAGGTGAATCGTCCTACGAATAATACCGAAGTAATACTCTGGTTTGTTGTAGATCCAGCTAAGTCCAAGTACAATCACCTGAAGTACACAGACGAGAAGAAACAAATAGGTATTACAAAAGGAGCCAAGGATGTAAACCAAAATGGGGTTGTTTCAAAGAAATCCAAGTCTCTTTCAAAACCTTACAAGAAGATCTATAATCATCTAGCAGCCCAAGATGTGAATAGAATGATCAAATGTGCTGTTGGAGGGAATAAGCCTGTTCAAGAAGCCTCTATCCTAAGTCACCCTGCAATGATGGCTGAGTTGTTACCTGTTGTGCCAATTTTAATGACGACAGACGAGAATGACCTAGTTTTTGATCCCTTCGGAGGTGTTAATACCACGGGTAGAATTGCCAATCTGTTGAATCGAAGATATCTATCAACAGAACTAACATCTCAGTATTATCAAGTTGGATGTAAGGTTATGGAAAACGCACAGAAGGAGTTTAACCTGGACGAATTATCAATAGTCCTAAATGAATTTAATGAAGCAGCATAAGATGAAAGTAAGAAAGTATACATATAGGGTTGCAATACCAATGAACATCGATGCAGAATCTCTTGTGCAAGAACTAAATATTGAATCTAGATTAACTCAAAAGACAGTGAAAAATAAGATAGTTAGGGTGATATCTAGACTAACTAGAACACATCGAAACTCAAGATACTTTTACCATGATAACCATATCAGAATTTGCTCCAAGGAATTACAAAAAATACTAAACAGAGATTACGAAAAAGTATTAAATCTCCTAAAAACAGAAGGCATAATTGAAAATGGAAAAGATTATCTCCCCGGTGACAGATGCAGTAAATATCGATTAAAACACAAGTGTCAATATGTTAAATATAAATACAAAACCATCACCATAAGACAAAAGGAGATTGAGAGTAAAACAAAACTATTAGACTCATACTTCAATGATAAAATCACTATAAAGAGTGATGATATTTATCCTAAACTCATAAAGTTTTACTCGGAAATAGAAAAACAACTAAAAACACCTAAACAACTAAAAGTACTTAAAAATTGGATAGGTATGATGTTACTGTTGATAGAAGATATCGATAAAAATGAATTTTGGAAAAGTAGATCAGCATCAAATAAAAGATACAATTCTTCAATAACCAATATATCAAAGAAATTCAGAGGATATCTAAAATATGACAATCAGCAACTAATTCAAGTAGATGTAAAATCTAGTCAGGTTTATGTATTAGCTAGTTTGCTTAATCATCAATTCTTTAAACAAAAAGGAGATTATTCATTCTATAGATTAACAAAAGATCTAATTGATAAGAAAACAAGAAAAGAGATTATGCTTTACATGTTTTCCTCATTAATGTTTGCGCAATTTTCTGGTAAACCTATAGGTGAGATTTCCCCGGACACCAAAGATCATGAGGAATTTAAAAAGTTTCGGGACGCACCATTTTCTGAAGATTTCTATTTCCACATTTATCATTTGGAAAATAACTCCTTCCCAAGTTCAGAAGAAAGAGGTGCAATTAAGTCTGGCATCATGTATCTACTCTTTCAAGACTTGTATGCACATCGTAAAAATGTTGAAAGTGTTAAACTATTCAAGCGAATTTATCCATTTGTAAACAGGTGTTTAGAACGCCTTCTTTCAGATATGGGCAAGAGAAATTTTGCCTTGTTTCTCCAGAGGGCTGAAAGCTACCTAGTTCTTGATTGTATTGTCCCTGAGTTTCACAGATTGTGTCCTGAAGCTCCAATTTTTACAATTCACGATTCAATTCTAACAACTCAGAAATACAAGGATCAGTTATATGATGTTATGAATACGGTTTTAACTGAGAGAACGGGTATTAAACCCGGATTGACAGTTGAAAACATAAAAGAGATAGATTTTACGCAAGAATCTTATGTCATCGAAATGGTCAATAGAATAATAAAAGATTCCAAGCCGTCACGGTATAAAGAGCTCAAGAATTCAATTCTGAAAAATTGTATTGAAAAAGCTGAAGAATTTATTTCGGAGTGGAACGTAACCAGTAACCATATATCGAATGATAAAAAGGATATGGAAGAGAGCTGAGTCGATTAGGCATAACAGGGGTTGACTTTTAGAATAATTTCCTGTATACTTTATCGTATGTGTCTGATATGAAGACCATTATAATGTAAAATCTATTATATATGACGGAATGAATAAGCAAGATTTAATAAGAACAATCAAGGAGGAGCTAGCAGATGTTCCGAGTACAGACATAACGCTAATCATTAGCCTTTTGAATAAATTAGCTCAAATTGAATACGACAATTACATGAAATCAAGCCAATGAGAACAATAATTTATAAACGCGTTTCTACTGACGAACAAGCGAATACAGGACATTCATTGCCACACCAAGAAAATGTGATGAGACAATTCTGTGAGTTAAAAAAATATCCAATTGTTAAAGTGTATACGGAAGATTACAGTGGGAAGGACTTCGATCGTCCGGAGTGGTCTAAACTTATGAATTACCTCAAGAAGAATAGAGGTCAAGTGGATCAAGTTCTGTGTCTTCGTTGGGATAGATGGTCAAGGAATCAATACTTGGCACTTAAAGAAATTAGAACACTTGATAAATTAGGAGTACTCATATCAACTGTTGAACAACCAATAGACCTCTCAAGTCCTGATAGCAAAGTACTTTTGAGTTTATACCTAACGCTTCCAGAGGTTGAGAATGATAAGAATTCAATTCGCACGACAGAGGGGATGAGGAGATCTCGCATTGAAGGAAATTGGAATGGTTCCGCTCCTCGTGGCTATGATAATTGCCGAATTGATGAGAAATCAACTTTAGCGCCAAACGAGGCTGCACCATACATAAAAGAATGTTTCGAAAGATTCGCCCTAGGAATATATTCAGCCAATGAAGTTAGAAAGTACATTAATGGAAAGAAGTATTCTTATAAGGGTGGGACATTCTATTTGAGTAAATCAACCTTCTATAATACAATCCGGAATATTGCCTACACAGGTAAAATAAAAGTAAAAGCGTGGAAGAAAGAACCGGAGCAAATAATAGTTGGTCGTCACCCTCCGATAGTGTCTGACGACCTTTTTAAGAGGGCCAATGATTATCTGGAGGGAAGGGTTAGAAATTGTGACTTTAAATCTAAAAAAAGTGACCTATACCCTTTAAAAGGATTTATGAGATGTTCCAAACATGATCGTGCTATTACCGCGTATAAATGTCAAAGTAGAAATAAAACTTGGCACCATTACTATCTGTGTACTAAACCAAAATGTCAAAGGTTCAGAGTGGATTGGGCGCACGAACAGATTAAAAACCTTTTGGATAAGATCTCTTTTACTGCAGGTATGGTTAAGGTTTACAAATCGCAGCTTGAGGCACTGATAGATAGAGAGGATGTCACAAGAAAGACTGAAATCAAGCGATTAAATGAGTCAATTGAAAACTATGGTCGTCGACAATTAAAACTACAGAATTCTTTTCTTGATGGAGATATTACCTCCGTTGATTACAATGAAATGAAGTCCAGAATTGAGTCTGAGATTAGTGAAAAAAGGGATCAACTATCAAATTTGAAGTCTGTAAAGAGTCCTTTTAAGGTGTATCTCAATAAAACTCTTCCAATGATTGAAAACCTAAGCCACTATTGGGATGAGGCGGATGGTGAGACCAAAAGGAAAATTCTTGGTTGCATGTTTAAGGAAAACTTCGAAAATTTTGATTTTGAGAGTTGCAACCGCATATTCACTCCAGAGATTGAATCTATTCTGTTGGCCAGCAAGGTTTTGAGAAATGATGTAAATAAAAAGGAGGTCAAAAATGACCTCCTGTCTATAATGGCGCCCTCACCTGGACTCGAACCAGGGACCTATTGATTAACAGTCAACCGCTCTAACCAGCTGAGCTACTGACTACCAACAAGTTGTGACATAATAAACAATTAACTGTCTCACAACTGTCAAATGAAATTAAGCTACCCTAAGGTTCACACCGACTCAAATCAAAAAGTATTCGTATCGTTTTTTATCCAAGATAAGAGGTTCAGACTCTTTAATGGCAAACGCATCAACACAGAAACCAATCCAAATTCATTTCCTGTTAATCAAAGAAAGGAAATAGGAAACCTGCTAGCTGCCGAAGTATTTAATTACCTAAACAGGGGAGGGACACTAAGCTCATATAGGTCTGAAAAATTAGTGGTTGGGAGTAGGACTGATAAAGAGTATCTGAAAATGGCATTAAATATTAAAATAAGTGGTCCATACTCTGATAAATACAAGAGGCTGCTTAAAACAATTTATAATGCTATTACCAAGATTATGAATGGAGACAAATTAACTCCCGAGCATATTAAAACGTACTTAAGTAAATATTCAAAGGGAGTGTCTTTTAATACCATTAGAAGGCATATAAATGTCCTTATAAACGAAGCTGTAAGTCAAGGTATGGAGAGTAATCCCGACCTGATTGTTAAGAGTAGAAAAGCTAAAGCTGTTCTTCACAAACCATTTGATGATGTACGACTAATCCTTAATGATATTAAAGAGTTTAACAAGAACCTATACCTATGCTGCATAATGACCTATGGATGTCTTCTTAGACCTCACAGAGAGATACGTGAGCTCACTTGGGGCGACTTTACAGATGACCTTAGCTACATAAATCTGTCAGGCAGTAGAAACAAGTCAGGAAGAAATAGAATCGTTCCTGTGCCTTCTTATATTAAAGAGGAACTATCATCAGGGGAAACCAATCTTAATATATTCTCAGGGAAGAATGAGCCTCACAATGGAGACTACTTTAATACCCTATGGAGCAGGTACAAGAAACAATCAGACTTAATTGAAGAAGGACAAACACTATACTCATTCCGTCACTCAGGAGCGATTGATATATTCAAGCGTACAGGCTCTCTAAGCAAGCTACAGAAGGCAATGGGACATTCATCCCTAAATGTTAGCTTAACCTACTTACGAGGCTTGGAAATAGCTGAGCTGAAAGAGGAAGATATGCCTGTTATTTAATCAACAAAAACCGTATGCTCTACCTTGAATTTTTGAAGTTTATTAATCATCCAAAAAGAGTAAATACCAAGAGTTATAATTGTTAGTATATACCATACTATAAACTTACCAAGCAAGGAACTACCCTCTCCGATAAATTTAATTTTTCTACCATCAATCGTTGTGTTATTTGCTTTCCATCTTTCAAGCTTACAAAAAGCCCAAGGAGTAGCAATGCCAAGAGTAAAAAATACCATTAGATAGACCGCAATTAGATTAACAAATAACCCACCAACGTCTTCATTAAATTGAAATTGTTTTTGCATAATACATCATTATTAGTTAGCAAATCAAATATACTAAATATATTCCTAACCTACTTACGAGGCTTGGAAATAGCTGAGTTGACTGAGGAGGATATGCCGATGGTCTAGTCATTATTTTCATAATTATCATATAGATATAAAGGTAGAGCTAATGAAAAGCCAACCATAAATAAAGAAATCAGATATTTTATGAACTGTATTTTACTGATTGCTTTTACTTTTAATCTGTAAATAAGAAAAATAAAAAAAGATGATGCTGCAATAGTTAAATCAGCTGTTAAAATACTCATTGCATAATTCTGATGAATTTGTTCAAAAAATAGAGATGTAGACCATTCCCAATTATTTGTTTCAATAAATTTAAAGATGTAATAATAAGGGTAAGCTGTTCCTAAAATGCACAATATGGCAAATACTTTTTTCATAATAAGTTAGTTTACTCAAATGTAATCAATGTTAGTCTAACCTACCTCAGAGGGCTGGAGATAGCTGAGCTGAATGAGAAGGATATGCCGAAGGTCTAGTCCCGATAGGTCTCCCACCGGTCAATGAATCCATTTACTCTTGATTCTATTTCTCCTGTACTTTTATTAATTCTGTAGAATACTACACTAGGATAATTGTTCACTTTGTGTATGACGTGATAACTGTATTCTGTATTTGACTCAATATTCTCTAAATGTGATTCAATTTTTCCAACATTAGCATCGATATCATTAATTCTACCTAAAAGGATTTCTGTATTTGACTCAATATTTTCTAAATGTGATTCAATTTTTCCAACATTAGCATCGATATCATTAAATGTATCATTTGATTTAACATCATTTGAACAGCCATAAAATATAGTGACAAAAACAACACCTAAAAAATAAAATTTTCTCATATTATTAAACTTTAATCGTGCTGCCAACAATATCTATCTCCACTGTTAGACACACAATGCTTGCATCTCTTACCTGTTGATTTAGCTGTTGCCATACATTGTCCGTACTTACAATCATAGGTTTCGAATGTATTAGAGCTAGATGTTGATGCATAATTTACAAACGAACCTAGAACGAACACTAAAGAAAGAGCTATTCCTATTGTCTTGAGCCTTTGGATGATAAATTTCATTTTGCTAAAATACTATTTATTTCATAGCATAACTAATTCATATTCAAAAGGCATAATTAATAAGTTTGTTATTTTCGGGGAATGGATTTAAATCAAACTGAAATCATAATTATTATTTCAATTGTTGCAATACTAATTTATGTATATACAACTCATAGAGACGACGATGGAAGGATTAAGGATTCCTCAGTAGACACAGACAATGTCCTAGAATCAATCGAGGAGTTTGAACCAAAACTAAACAGTAAATTAAAAGATGGATATACTGAGAAATCAATCCAAAATCAGCCAATAAAATTTAGGTGGATATGTAACAACTTAACGCTCAGAAGATAAATGAAAAAACTATCAATCGAAAGACCAAGACAAATAGAAAATCTGTTTAAAGAACTTGAAGACAATATTCTTTATGTTATCCACTACTCTGAAAGTGAATTTTATGAATTTGACATAAAAGTTAATCACTTAGAATATTTAACTGAAAATAAAAGTATAGAGAATATTTTTCATTCTATTGTAGATAATCTAAAGCTGCATCTATTAGAACAACTAGAAAACAAAAACACAACTGAGCTTTTATCTTTTTTTCAAAAACAAGAAATATACTTTAATATGTTCTTACCTGATAAACGCAAAAAAGAAATTTATAACGTGTACTTAATACAAAATATCGCTTCAGGCGATGAAGGTATCTTAACTTCTAGCTATAATTTAAGCGAATATCAAAGTAAATTTATCAGATTAATTTTTGAAAAATATGTAATTGCTTACAACCAATTATATTCAGAATTAAGCAATTTAAAATCTCAATTTATTTCCACTCAAATTTCAGTAGAAAAAACTGAACAAGACACACCCACTTTTGAAAACAATTTTGATAATGTTAATCCTGCTGAAATATACAAACACTTTAAAAATGGTTTAGTAGATAAAGAATATTTAACCGTTCAAGAATTAAATGAGTATTTGAAAGCAGCATTTGAGTTTAAAACAACACCGGAAATACTTTTTAAACTAAAACATACACCAACAAAACAGAATATTTATACAGTATTTTATACTTACTACAAGGATGTTGCACAGAAGAAACACAATACACAAGAACAATACGCAGCCCTTTTAGGTGATTATTTTGAAGGATATAAAACAAAAATAATACAGACAAACTGGGCAAGAGATTACAAAGCAAAAAGATAAAAAATATACTATTTCATTACGAAATTTACGAAACCTATACTAACATTACTAACCTCTTTAATAGGGATTAAGCCATTTATAATATCGCTGAAAGTTTAATAAAAACCAGTAAGCAAATGAAAAATTTAACATTTAATGATTTACCCACAGCGGTAACTAAGCTAACAGAAGAAATTAGCGAAATGAAACGCCTGTTTATCGAAAAGCAGGAGCAACGTAGCACCGAACAGAATGAAACACTCTTAACCCGAAAGCAAGCAGCGGAGTTTTTGAACGTAACTTTTGCCACTCTCAACGATTGGACAAAACGAGGTTTAGTAGAATGTGGGCGGATAAGTACACGAGTGTATTACAAAAGGTCAAATCTCATTAACGCAATCAATAAATTTTCATAATGGAAAAAAGAATTGAAAAGGGGCAAACCGCAGATTGGAATCAAAGTAATACCCCCCTCCAAGACGTAAACAAAGATAAGGGTTTAGAGTCACAATCTAAATCTGAAAATATAAAACTAAATCCTCAATTTGATGATTTAAATCCACAGGAATTCTTAGACCATATAAAGGTACTCACAAAGAGAAGTGAGGCGGAAATATTAGAGTCTTTAAGGATAAATCCAACTGATAAAATTGATAGACCAAAGACAGCTTGGTTGCAAAAACGAGATAATAATCCTTATCAATTAAATGAAGACCCAATTTTAGGAACATTAGGTAACTTCTCATTAGCTATTGGCAAGGCTAAAAGTAGAAAATCTTTTTTCATAAATATTGCAGTATCTGCTGTGTTGGGTAAAGATTTAATTCTTAACCAATTTAGAGGGACCTTACCACCTGAACAAAGCACAGTTCTCTATTTTGATACTGAGCAAGGGAAATATCACGTTCAATTGGCTTTAAAGCGTATTTGTGACCAAATAAATGTAAAAGAACCTGAGAATCTTAAAGTTTTCGGTCTAAGGAGTTTAAAGCCATCAGATAGACTTAAAATAATTGAGTATGCTATCTACAACACTCCTAACTTAGGATTTGTAATAATTGATGGAATTAAGGATTTAATCAACTCAATAAATGATGAAGCAGAAGCCACATTAATATCAAGCAAGTTGTTAAAATGGACTGAAGAAAAAAACATTCATATAATGACAGTTCTTCATCAAAACAAGAGTGATAACAATGCTCGAGGTCATATTGGTACTGAACTAATAAATAAAGCTGAAACAGTTCTTTCAGTAACTAAAAATGAGCAGGATAAAGATATTTCAGTAGTTGAAGCTCAACAATGTAGAAACAAAGAACCCGAACCTTTTGCATTCGAAATTAAAAATGGATTACCTGTCCTTGTTGAGGATTTTGAAATAAGAACAGAAACAAAAAGTAGCAAGTATGATATTAGTGATTTAGAGGATCATAGAAAGTTCAAACTATTGATTGAGGCATTCAGCAAGAAAGATAGTTTCACATATTCAGAATTAAGAATACAAATCCAATTAGCATACAAGAAGGAGTTTAATAAGAAACTTGGAGATAACAGAGCTAAAGAACTCATTACTATTTGTAAAAACAATTATTGGCTAATACAGGAAAAACCAAAAGGACCATATACTATAGGAAAATTTCAAGGTTTAGATGATGAAGAAAGTATTTTTTAATCACGGTTTAGTTTAAAGCGTTATATACGCTTTTAAACTGTTAAACCGATACCGATGATAGTTTAATAAACAAGTTTAAACTGTAAACTAACAAGAATTTGAATAAAATAGATACATACAGATACATATTAGAAAAGGGTAGTAAAAAACACTACTGCCCTAATTGCGGAAAGAAACGATTTGTAAGGTATATTGATACAGAAACAGGCAACTACTTACCTGAACGATATGGTCGTTGTGACCGTGAAATAAACTGTCAGCAGGAGGACTATAACAATCCATATTTAGATGGCTACGCAAAAGCTATTTGGAAGCAGGAACAAGGGAATAAGTCAAATTGGAAGCCAACACAGCGAAGCTATAAAAAGAAGCCCGTAAACAAGTCTAAAAGGGCTTATATACCTAATGAAGTATTAAGCCAAACCCGAGCAGGTTATGAGAGTAATATCTTCATCCAAAATTTACTTTCGAATGTGCCATTCCCATTTGAGGTTCAAGATGTAGAACAGGTTATTTCAATTTATAATATAGGGACAGTACAGAACGGATATCGAGCAGGATCAACTACGTTTCCTTTTATCGATGTAAATCATAATGTAAGAGCTATCCAAGTAAAGCAGTTTGATGAGCACAATCATACTAAAGGCACTGACTTTCTTCACTCGATAATAGAGAAGCACCACAGCCGAAATAACACTCCTGTGCCTGATTGGCTACCTCCTTATAAAGAGAACGAGACAAAGGTTTCCTGTTTGTTTGGAGAACACCTTTTGAGTAAATACCCATACAACCCTATAGCATTGGTTGAAGCCCCTAAAACGGCTATCTATGGTACACTATATTTTGGAACACCTGAACAGCCTAAGAACTTACTTTGGCTAGCTGTGTACAATTTAAGCAGCTTGAACTTAAGCAAGTGCAAAGCCCTGAAAGGTAGAAAGGTGTATTTATTTCCTGATCTATCAAAAGACGGCAAAGCCTTTGAATTATGGAGTAATAAAGTTACCGAAATACAAAAACATTTGCAGGGTACATACTTTCAAGTATCCGACTTACTAGAGCAGTATGCAAGCGAGGTAGACAAAGAGGAAGGCAAAGACCTTGCAGACTATCTTATAAAGCAGGATTGGCAACTATTCAGGAAGCAAGATATAAAGGAACAACCCAAAGTTGAAACCCTACAAAGTGAAAAAGGTGAAAAAAGTGATATCAAAGAAACCTTTTATTTTTTACAAGCTGATGCACCTAAGCAGACAGAACCCTTTAACAAGAAGGTAATAGAGTACCATAGTCTAAGCTATTTTACAAAAATGTTCTGGGACTATAGGGGCGGCGAGGACGGATATGTACAGCACAAGTTAATAATGAGTAGCTATGGTAAATGATAGAGCTAACCAACCACACAAGGCAATAGCACCCCCCAAAGGGGGGTAAGAACTTTTTTTTGCAATGACTAACATACGTTCGTGGTGGTATTTTCACACATTTACAAGTTAGACGCACAGAGACAAAGCATAATCCCCTAGCCTAATTTTTGGAGGGTAAACAATCCTTGGGGTTAAACTATCATATTTAGGATGCGTAAAGAAAGTGTTTATTGGACCTAAGAGAAAATACAAAGGTGTGAGAAGATGAAAGAGTTTTTTTTAATGAGTTTTATATATTTGAAATATGAAAAGTAATAAC
>Ga0209602_1001160_pt1 | contig 23534 bp, 21 predicted proteins | sample COGITO_mtgs_1205_3_FD_184810 | JGI IMG/M metagenome (GOLD analysis project Ga0209602, IMG submission 184810) | Pelagic marine microbial communities from North Sea - COGITO_mtgs_120524 (SPAdes) (version 2) | ecosystem: Environmental > Aquatic > Marine > Epipelagic ...
TGGGCAGTACTGACCGTTCCGCCGTTTTACGTTGGCAAAGTCAGTTAGCAACCGATAGACAAGATCTCTATCTAGCCACCGCCAGTCGAGAACAAGCCGAAACCAGCTTAAAACAGCAGCTCAATATCCCGCAATCGGACTCTATCTCCGTCACTGATGAAGGCATACGAAAGCTATTAGCCTTATTAAGTGAGCCCCGCTTTAAACGCTTTTTCGCTAACCCGAAGTTATTCAAAACATTCTCGGCGTTTGAAACGCAACGTGCTATCGAAAATGCCCCTGAGTTACAGCAGCTAGATTACGCCATCGATGCAAATGAACGCCAACTAAGCGCAGCAAAACGGTCTTATTACCTCCCGGATGTTGACCTGAATGCATCTGTAGGGCAAAACCTTAACCGTAGTGGCATCAACAGCAATAACAACAATCTCAACGACGACAACTGGTCCGTCACACTACAAGCAACTTTACCGCTATTCACTGGTGGAGAACGCAAATCTAACATCTCAAGTGCCCGCCACACCCTCACCCAAAACACCTACCAAAAACAAAACACCCAACAACAAATTGAAGTCCGGGTTACTAACGCACTACAAAGTGCTGGCGGCAGTTATCCTGCAATCAGATTGTCTGCCAATGCCGAAGCCTCAGCGAAAGAAAATTTAAGCCTTGTCAGCCAGACCTATTCACAAGGCACCATTTCAATTACTGAGCTAATCGATGCTCAAAACAATGCCCTACAAGCTCAGCTCAATGCCGTTAATGCACAATATCGTTTTATGCTCGACTGGATAGAAATCCAACGGTCGATTGCAAACTTCGATTTATTACTCACTCCCAATGGCTTTGATCACTGGTATGAATTATTAGATGCCTACTACCAACAGCGAAATAAATAATCATGACTAATAAACTCATCTATCCACTACTCGCATTGCTATTAACCGCATGTAGCTCAGAAAGTGACCAAGCCCAAATAACAGAGAAACCCATCCGCCCTGTTCGCTTTATCACCATCGAACAGCAACAAGATGGCAACACGCGGACATTCTCTGGCAGTGCCCAATCCAGTGAAGAATCCAAACTCAGCTTTCGTGTTGCCGGCACCATTAATAAAATTCATGTTGATATCGGTCAACCACTCAAAAAAGGCCAAGTCATCGCCGAACTTGATCCATCTCAATACCTCATACAGGCACAACAATCGAGAGCTAACCTTGCCCAAGCCCGAGCGAACCAACGTAATGCCGAAGCCAATTTCGAACGCGTTAAAAACCTATATGAAACTAACAGCACCTCGCGTAATGAACTTGACTCAGCACGGGCTAATGCTGAATCCACCCGAGCCCAGGCTAATGCTAACCGACAAGCATTAGATCTGTCGCTACTTAACGTCAATTACACCAAATTAAAAGCCACAACAGACTGCAACGTCGCCACCAAAGAAACAGAAATCAACGAATTTGTGAGTTCCGGCCAAACTGTGGTGAATGTCACTTGTGGTAAAGCAATAGAAGTGCAACTTGCCGTACCCGAAAGCAGCATCGCCTTAATTGAAGCTAATATGCCAGCGACGGTCAGCTTTAGTGCCTTACCTAACCAACACTTTGACGCCAAAGTATCAGAAGTCGGCATCGCATCTAATGGCGGAGCAACTTACCCTGTCACTGTGATCCTAGACCAGCAACCTAACAACTTACGCCCAGGTTTAGCAGCTGAAGTCAGCTTTAACTTTAAACAAAAAGGACAACATCTCGTTGTACCATCTGCTTCGGTGTCAGAAGATACGCAAGGCCGTTATGTATATACCTTACACCCGGCTGATAAGCCCGGTACCGCGATCATAAAACGGCAAGCCGTCACCATTGGCGAACTCACACCAAATGGCTTAGAAATCACTCAAGGCTTAAGCATCAACGATCGGGTTGTCACTGCCGGCGTCAATATTGTGCGTGATGGTTTAACGGTGCATGCAGAATAATCATGAGCTTAACTAACATCGCCTTTCGTTATAACCGCATTGTCATCATGCTGATCATCATTCTATTATTCAGCGGTCTACTTGCATATAAAAGCTTACCCAAAGCACAAGATCCTGGCTTTACTATTCGCACCGTCGTTATCATCACCCGATTGCCTGGCGCCAGTCCAGAACGGATGGAATTATTAGTCACTGACAAAATAGAAAAGAAAGTACAAGAAATGCCCGAGGTCGACAATATCACCAGCGAATCTCGCACGGGTATTTCGATCATTAACGTCAATTTCAAAGAATCATATAAAATCATGCGGCCCATTTTTGATGACCTTCGACGTAAAGTTGAAGACATCACGAACGACTTACCAAAAGGTATCAGTGGCCCCAATATCAACGATGAATTTGGCGATGTCTTTGGCAGCGTTTATAGCTTAAAAGGCGAGGACTTTAGTTACGCTGAGCTCAAAACCATTGCTGATGATATTAGAGACCGACTTTTAAAATTAGATGATATCGCCAAAGTCGACCTCCATGGCGAACAGGATGAAGTCATCTTCGTTGAATATAACAATGCACGCTTGAATGAACTCGGCATCTCACCGCAGCAACTTTCTAGCATGTTAAGTTCCGCTAATATCTTATCGTCAGGCGGTAATATTCTGACCGGAAGAGAACGTATTGTCCTTGAACCTACAGGCAATTATGAAAGCTTAGAACAACTTAGAAACACCGTGATTGAATTACCCAATAGCGATGTCGTTTACCTAGGTGAAATTGCCACCATTTACCGTGATTACACTGATCCACCGAGTAGTGTCAGTCGTAGTAACGGAGAACGCACATTGGCCATTGCCATCTCAATGCGAGAAGGCGGCGACATCCTATCCTTGGGTCAACAGCTTGATCACCTTATGCCTATCATTCAAGCCAACTACCCTTGGGGTATTGAAATAGAAAAAGTCTGGTTTCAAGCTGATATTGTCGAAACCAATATCGATAACTTCACCCTCAACCTGATCCAGGCTGTCGCTATCGTCACCATTATCATGCTGTTCTTCTTAGGGTTAAAAGTCGGCTTAGTCGTCGCAAGCTTAATTCCAGCAGCCATGATTATTTCATTCTATTTTATGCAATTATTTGGCATTACCATTAACCAAATATCATTAGCAGCCTTAATCATTTCACTTGGTTTATTGGTCGATAATGCCATTGTCATGGTCGAATCAATACTCGTTCGACGCGATCAAGGCAGCACAGCTATCGACGCTGCCATCGAATCCGGTAAAGAATTGTTCACCCCACTCCTTATCTCATCGCTCACCACCAGTGCTGCCTTTATGCCGATAGGGTTAGCTGAATCCAGTGTCGGTGAATACACCGGAGATATTTTCTACGTTGTCACCATTACCCTATTAATATCATGGGCCTTAGCCATGACAATGATTCCTTTACTGAGCAGTTGGGCATTAGCCAATAGACAGCCTAGTATAAAAATGCAGGGACAAGATGAATTCTCAAGCATCGGTTATCGAATCTATCGCTCTTTATTATTACCCATCCTTCGAAATAAACTATTATTTTGTCTTTTCATCATTATCCTCTTTTTTAGTGCCATTCAAGGCCTGAACTATGTCCGTGTTGCCTTTATAGAACCGTCTGAAGATCCTCTCTTTACAGGCACTTTCGAAATGCCACTCGGCACCTCGATAGAAACCAGCCAACAGATCATGACTGACATTGACCAGTTTATTCATGAACAGTACTATCAACCTAAAGACGGTGAACCTTTAATTAGCAATTGGCTTACCCACATTGGCAATGGTGGGCCACGCATCGCTCTGACTCTCAGCCCCCCTAACGCCAACCCAGCTAACTCTTTTTTAGTCGCCAATACCATCAGCGGCCAAGATGTAGAAACTACCATTGCCGGCATTCAAGCCTTTACTACACAAAATTATCCAGATTTAGGTGTCAAACTTAGTCGCTTAGAAAATGGCCCCCCTGTCGGTTACCCGATTCAAGTCCGTCTATCTGGCCCAGACTTTGATACCTTGTATCAACTTTCTGATCAAATCACAGCCAAGCTCTCTGATAATAAGGCCATCCTTTCGGTGAAAAACACTTGGGGTAAAAAAACCAAAAAATTATTAGTAACGGTCGATCAGCAGCGCGCATTAAAGGCCGGCATCACCAGTGACGATGTTGCCTATTCACTTAAAGCCAGTCTCAGTGGCATCGAAATGACCGAATATAGAGAAGATGACAAACTTATTCCTATTACACTTCGCTCTATTGCAGCTGATCGGCAAGATATTCAAAAACTCGATGGCACCAGCATCTACTCACAAAGCACCGGACAATCTGTCCCACTCAAACAAGTTGCTGATGTCAGCATGGTCTTCGAGCCGGGCATTATCGAGCGAAGAGATAGAACACGAACTATCACCCTAAAAGCCCTATTGATGCCTAATACAACAGCAACAGAGGTCAACAAAGAGCTCATCCCATGGCTAGAACAAGTCGCTGTAGATTGGCCCACTGATCACCATTATGAACTCGGCGGCGAAGCAGAAGACTCAGGTGATGCTAATGCCTCCATCGTAGCTAAACTCCCGATAGCCGCTATGATTATCTTGCTGTTACTTGTTGGTCAATTTAACTCTATCAGGCGACCACTCATTATTCTCACCACCATCCCGCTCGGCGTTATTGGCGTCGTAATTGGGCTCCTCGTAGCCAACTCTTCTTTTGGATTTTTCACTATCTTAGGTATTTTATCGCTTGCTGGCATCATCATTAATAATGCCATTGTCTTAATCGACCGTATTAAAATTGAAATAGAACAATTAGGTAAGTCAGCCAATACGGCGGTGATTGCAGCCTGCCAACAACGGCTTAGACCCATTCTACTAACTACAGCAACCACCGTACTGGGCATGATGCCCCTGTGGTGGGGCGGCACAGCAATGTTTAGACCTATGGCTATCTCAATTATCTTTGGTCTCGCTTTTGCTACGGTTATTACCCTTTTCTTAGTCCCCGTTTTATATGGCCTATTCTTCAAAGTGAATTTCAGCGACACAAAATAAGCGTATACTGAAATTAGCTAACGCGGCATCCTTTTAACTAAAATAAAGGAAAACAAATGACACCATTTGAAACAGCAACCGCCTTTTTCCATGCTTGTGAAACCCTCAAAGGCTGGGAAGGCTGCCAGCAATACGCTACTGTGAATGCCACTTTCTCTGCTCAGTCAGAGCCCTTAGCTAAAATCACAACACTACAAGAATACACAGAATGGATGAAAGGGTTTGGCTCAACCACGACCATCGGTGCAACTTACGATTTACATAGCGCTAGTTACGATGAGAACACTCGAACTGCTGTCTTCTTTGCAACGTACAATGGCACCCATAATGATGAAGGTGGCCCAGTCCCCCCGACCAACAAAACCACGCATTCAGATTACGTTTATATCCTGGTCATGAACAATAAAGGTTTAATAGAACGCATGGTTAAGGTCTGGAACGCACCTTGGGCAATGAGAGAGCTCGGCTGGTTATAAACTGAATTAACTCTGAATTTAATGTCGAAGCGATTTAATCTTCTTCATCTGCAAATTCAAGCCCTGCAATATTATCGAGCATCGGCATGGAATTAGAAGAAACCCCTTGCAACTCACCACACACGGCTAACATTTGATCAGAAATCCGGCCAATCTGCATCTCCCGTTTTTTCCATAAACGTAGCATCGCCGCTTTCTCTTTTTCTAAATCGCTACGCATCGATTCATAGTTTTCCACCACAGCTCGGATACGCTGGGCAAATTGATTACTCGTCACGTAATCAAACATCGCTTCCATTTGCTCATTCTTACCGACACTGACTGACTTCTGACGTTGCGATTCAATCAAGACTGTTCGTAAAGCGGCCGACAAACCCGATACCACTTCAGGGCGAACCAACCAAACCCCTTCATGCTGGACAATCACATCATCAATATTGGCCGGGAACACCGTACTCACCAACACGGCAATATCACCTGCTTCGCGTTGCATATCTTCTTTTAGCTTAGGGATCCAATTATTCGACCAATTCTCTGCCCGCTTAGTCTCCCAAACAATCGTGCCACATAAGCCACCAGAACGTAGTTTAACGCGCTGAATCACATCAGCCCCTCTCACGCCTTTCTTCACAGGTTCGATGTCATCAAACGGATAACTCTGACCCAGTAACGATTCTAGCTCCAGTTCTAAAACCTCACCTTGTAGTTGTTGTGAACCTTGTTCTAATTTACGCGTTAATTCGTCATTTGCTTTCTGGGCATCGGTGATCTTCTTCTTCAGCTCAGCTTCTTTTAAAGAAAATGTCGCATTAATCTTCTGTTCCATTTGCACGCGTTCTTTATCAATCTTTCGTTCAACCTCTAATGTCAGTTCTTCTTTTTGCTGCTCAACCAGCTTCTTTTCTTTGCGTAACGTCAATTCTGCATCACGAAATGCACTCAAACGTTTATCCTTATCAAGCATCTCGTCTTTCAATGACTTCAACTCGAACGCCGCTTCTTCACGCACGCGCTCGGCTACTTTCTGGCTCGCAACTTCAAGCTGTTTTTTAAATTGGGACTCGGCTTGTTGGCTATCTTTTAGCTGTTCCTTTAAAGCCAATAATTCTGACGCATGGATTTTAGCTAACTTTCGCTGCTGCTCTTGAGTCACCCGTTGCTCAAGTGCTTCACGCTCTTTATCGAGCATCGCAGCATACTCATCTTCGTATTGCTCAATCAAATGATGTGATAAACCAGCTTGTACCGGAAAAGCCGTTTCACATGCAGGACATGACACTTTGTCATCACCATTCAATATGATCTTTTGGCTCACAGCTTTCTCCTAATAACGACGTGCACAATAAGTTTTCTGCCATAGTAACAAAGCAGTTCGAACAGAGAAAATAAGACAGTGAAAACAGTAGGCATAGAACACACCTAATACGACAAAATAAATGGTCGGAGTAGCAAGATTCGAACTTGCGACCCCTTGTCCCCCAGACAAGTGCGCTACCAGACTGCGCTATACCCCGATCGTATGACTTTTCATCAGCTAAACAAAAACTAAATCGTTAATTATAAAGCCTTAGATAGACTAAAACCCAACTAAACAAGACATGTCGAGGTGGGTTTTAAAAGATGTAACAAATAAAATGTTTAAACAAGTAAAGCGCGAATCTCCGCCAACTCAGCTAACATTTCTTTAATCATTTGCTTCTTATCAACAGCTGTCTCTTCAGGCTTAGCATCACTTTCTAAACGCTGACGAGCGCCACCGATAGTGAAACCTTGCTCGTATAACAAACCGCGAATTTCACGAATCAATACCACATCGTGACGTTGATAATAACGCCGATTACCACGACGTTTAACAGGTTTAAGTTGTGTGAACTCTTGTTCCCAGTATCTTAAAACATGCGGCTTAACACCACAGAGTTCGCTTACTTCACCTATAGTGAAATAACGCTTACCCGGAATAACAGGAAGTTCGTTGTTATTGCTCGCTTCTAGCATAACTATCTACCCTTGCTTTTAGTTTCTGACCCGGTCTGAAAGTCACTACCCGGCGTGCCGTAATAGGAATTTCTTCACCCGTTTTTGGGTTCCGACCCGGTCTTTCACTTTTATCTCGTAATTCAAAATTGCCAAAACCTGACAATTTTACATTTTCACCCGCTTCTAACGCAGAACGTACTTCTTCGAAAAACATTTCGACTAGCTCTTTCGCTTCACGCTTATTAAAACCAAGCTCATCGTAAAGTTGCTCAGTCATATTGGCTTTAGTTAGTGCCATGTATACCTCTAAATCAATTACTTTCAGTTTGATCTACGAACGTATCGTAGCACCAACTTGTTGTTCTAACTGTGTCGTTATCCGCAAAATAAGGTCATTGACCTCATCATCTGTTAACGTACGCTCCTTATGTTGCATGTGAAATGCGACAGCAATGCTCTTTTGACCCTGCTCGACACCATCTCCACTATATACGTCAAATACTTGAATTTCTTTAAGAATATCAGATCTAACGTCATTCAAGCAATGCTTGATTTCACCAGCAGTTATTGTGCCAGAAACAACCAATGCTAAATCTCGACGAATCGCTGGAAACTTGGATAAAGCAGAAAAAGCAGGAATTTCTGACATTAACACCGAAGATAACGCCAATTCAAACACATAAGCCGGCACATTTAAGTCTAATGATTTATGTAGTTTAGGGTGAATGGCACCAATCCAACCAATCGCTTGCTCACCTGCATAAATGCGAGCAGATTGACCGGTATGTAATGCTGGGTGAACTTCCGCCACAAAACGAATATCCGTCCTGCTGCCCAAAGCCAATAACGCTTCCACATCTGCTTTAACATCAAAAAAGTCAACAGGGCGTTGCTTCTCAGCCCACTGTTCAGCATAACGTGGACCACACACCACCCCACCAATATGACGATGTTGTTCTACATTATCGTGGGTACCACTAAAGATACGGCCAACTTCAAACAAACGGACACGATCATGTTGACGGTTTAAATTATGTGTTAAAGCCTGAATCAACCCTGGCCACAAAGAGGTTCTCATCACAGATAAGTCGGCAGAAATCGGGTTCGCCAAAATAATGGCTTCTTCACCTTCAACCGCCAAATATTGTTGGAATTCTGGATCAACGAAGCTATATGTGATCGCTTCTTGATAACAACGATCAACCAATAATGATTGCAACCGTGCTGTTGCCAAACTGTGTTCGGAAATATCTGCCGTTAATACCGTACCTTGCGGCCGTGTTTCCGGCAATTTATCGTAACCATACAAACGACCCAACTCTTCAATCAAGTCCACTTCGATCGCGATATCAAAACGAAAGCTTGGCACCGTCACTGACCAGCCGTCAGCTTGCGCCGTCACGCCTAGCCCTAAACGCGTTAACTGTTCTTCAACTTGTGCCGCTTCAATCTCAATGCCTAATACCCGCTTAATCCGCGCTGCTCGCAAAGAAATCATCGCTTGCACAGGTAAATGGGGTTTCGACACGACGTCTGTTATCGGGCCCGCTTGTCCGCCCACAATCGATAATAATAACGACGTCGCACGTTCCAACGCACGGCCAGCTAATTCAGGATCGACACCCCGTTCAAAACGATGAGACGAATCAGTGTGTAAACCATGACGACGTGCTCGACCGGCAATCGCAGTCGGCGTAAAGAAGGCTGATTCTAAGAATAAGTGTTGGGTAGTATCACCAACACTAGAAGCTTCTCCGCCCATAATCCCTGCTAAAGCTAATGTTGAAGACGCATCAGTAATGGCCAACGTTTCACCCGTAATACGGATTGCTTGACCATCTAACAATGTGATTTTGTCACCCGGCGTAGCCATTTTAACGTTAATGCCACCATCGATTTTATCCAAATCAAACGCATGCATCGGCTGACCTAATTCCAACATCACATAGTTCGTGACATCGACTACAGGGCTGATACTACGTAAACTGCTACGACGCAATTTCTCTTGCATCCACACCGGCGTGGCAGCTTTAACATTCACATTTTCAATCACTCGGCCCACATAACGCGGGCAAGCGGCAGGATCACTGACAACGACAGACAATTTCTTCTGACTGGTAATCTCAATTGAAGCTTGCGGCCAATCTGTGAGATCACAACCCGTTAACACACCAACTTCACGTGCAATCCCAGCGATGCCTAAACAGTCACTACGGTTCGGCGTTAAATCAACATCAATCGACAGATCATCTAAACCTAAATAATCTCTAATATCCGTACCAACGGGCGCGTCAGCTGCTAATTCCATCAGGCCATCGATATTATCGACCAAGCCTAACTCTTTCGCAGAGCACAACATGCCAAAAGACGGTACACCACGTAATTTCGCTTTTTTAATTTTGAAATTGCCCGGTAAAACCGCACCGACAACCGCAACAGGAATTTTTAAATCTTTGCGTACATTGGAAGCACCACACACAACAGATAGTAATTCATCACCATCACCATCAACATTCACTTGGCACAACCGCAATTTATCCGCATCAGGATGAGGTTCAACAGAGACCACCTGCCCCACAACAACGCCAGAAAATGCACCTGCAACAGGCTCAGTACCATCAACCTCTAAACCAGCCAGTGTCAGTTTTGCAACCAGTTCATCACTGCTTAATTCAGGGTTTACCCACTCACGTAACCATTTTTCACTAAATTTCATCGTGATATCCCAAGCCTAATTAAACTGGCGTAAAAAGCGCAGATCATTTTCAAAGAAAAGACGCAAATCATTGACGCCATAACGCAACATCGCCAAACGCTCAACGCCCATACCAAAGGCTAAACCAAGATACTTTTCACTGTCGATATCAACGTGCTCAAATACTGTCGGGTGTACCATGCCACAACCCAAGACTTCCAGCCAACCAGTATGACTACACACACGACAGCCGGCTCCCTCACACATCACACATTCAATATCCACTTCCGCAGAGGGTTCAGTGAAGGGGAAATATGAAGGACGGAAACGTACATTCAAATCTTTTTCGAAAAAAGCTTTTAAGAAATCTGCCAAAATTCCTTTTAAATCGGTAAAGCTGACATTTTCATCAACCATCAAACCTTCAACCTGATGAAACATCGGCGTATGCGTTAAATCAGAATCACAACGATAAACACGACCCGGCGCAATCACACGTAATGGTGGCGCTTGCTCTTCCATCACCCTAACTTGTACAGGGGATGTATGGGTACGCAATAACGTTTCAGCATTAAAATAAAAGGTATCGTGCATAGCACGTGCTGGATGGTGTTCTGGAATATTCAAGGCGGTGAAATTATGTGTACTGTCTTCCACTTCAGGGCCTTCTGCCACTTGGAAACCAATATGCTGGAAATATTGCTCAATTCGCTGCAATGTCCGCGTCACAGGATGTAAACCACCGGTTTCCTCACCACGTCCGGGTAAAGTCACATCGACTTTTTCAGCTTCCAATGCCAGATTCATAGCTGCTTCTGCCAGTGCTTTAGCACGAACATCAATCAAGCCAGCGACTTCTTGTTTCGTCAAATTCACTGACTTACCAATCACGGGACGCTGTTCAACACTCACGTCACCTAATTGTTTCAAATACGCTGTAATTAATCCTTTCTTACCAAGATATTCAATGCGAACTGCTTCTAACTGCGATCGTTCATCCGACGCATCAATGGCCGCTCTTGCTTGTGCAGCTATCTCGTTTAAGGCCTGTAACTTATCGTCCAGCTCAGCCATACTCTCACCCATATTCTTCAGAAATAAAAAGGGGCCGTCTTAACGGCCCCTTTCTTTTAACAAAACTGATTTATTACTCTGCAACTACACTGCACGGGTAATAATATTAGTCTGCTAATGCAGCCTTCGCTTTCTCAGCAACTGCTGTAAAGGCTGCCATATCGTTCATTGCAAGATCAGCTAAAACCTTACGATCGATTTCAATGGCTGCTTTCTTCAGACCATCAATCAATTTGCTATAAGACAATCCACATTCACGTGCACCGGCATTGATACGTGCAATCCATAATGAACGGAATACACGTTTCTTCTGACGACGATCACGGTAAGCATATTGACCTGCTTTCGTAACGGCTTGAACTGCTACGCGATAGACGTTTTTACGACGACCGCTATAACCTTTGGCTTCTTTGATAACTTTTTTATGGCGCGCATGAGCTTGTACGCCGCGTTTTACTCTAGGCATGTGATAACTCCTTAATTAAAGATTAGGCAACAGTTTACGAACAGACATATGATCGGCTTTACAAACCATCAATGTTGAACGCAATTGGCGTTTCCGCTTAGTGCTTTTTTTAGTAAGGATATGACTTGTAAACGCTTGTGAGCGTTTAAATTTACCACTTCCAGTCAGTTTGAAGCGCTTTGCAGCACCTCGGTGTGTTTTCATTTTTGGCATTTCGAACTCCGCATTCGTTATTTCAATTAATAGGTTTACTTCTTACTGGGTGCTAAAACCATAATCATTTGACGCCCTTCTTTCTTAGGATGTTGCTCAATGACTGACAATTCCTTTAGATCCTCTGCTACTCGGACAAGTAACTTCAATCCAAGGTCTTGATGTGCCATTTCGCGTCCACGAAAGCGAAGACTGACTTTGGTTTTATTCCCTTCTTCTAGGAAACGTGTCAGGTTGCGTAGTTTTACCTGGTAATCCCCTTCTTCTGTCCCTGGTCTAAATTTAACTTCCTTAACTTGTATCTGCTTTTGCTTTTTCTTAGCAATTTGCTTTTGCTTATTAGCTTCAAACACATACTTGCCGTAATCCATAATACGGCACACTGGTGGCGATGCTTGTGCAGATATCTCCACCAAATCTAAATCTGCTGCTTCTGCAAGTTCCACGGCCTTTGCTAATGCAACAACACCTAGTTGTTCCCCATCAGCGCCAGTTAGACGTACTTCTCTAGCTGTAATTTCACCATTCAGCTTTTTTTCATCAGTAGCGATCTTTTTAATCCTCTAAAATAATTCGACCGCGACCAGCAACGTCCTTTTGCAAGGTTTTCGCGAAGTCATCAAGTGTCATGACACCTAAATCTTCACCCTTGCGAGTACGTACTGCCACGGCGTTATCTTGCGCTTCACGATCCCCGACTACTAAGAGATAAGGAACCCGGCGCAATGTGTGCTCGCGTATTTTAAAGCCTATCTTCTCATTTCTCAAGTCTATATCGGCTCTGAACCCTTTATTTTTCAATTCTTTTGTTATTTTCTTGGCGTATTCAGCCTGATGTTCACTGATTCCCATCACCACAACTTGTCTTGGTGCTAACCATGTTGGGAAGGCGCCAGCGTATTCTTCAATCAAAATACCGATGAAACGCTCAAGTGAACCCAAGATGGCACGATGTAACATAACGGGCACTTGTTTACTGCCATCATCAGCAATATATTTCGCATCCAAACGTCCCGGCATCGAGAAATCAACCTGAATCGTCCCGCACTGCCACACTCTACCTAGACAATCTTTTAAAGAGAATTCAATCTTCGGGCCATAAAAAGCACCTTCGCCCGGCTGTAAATCCCAATCCAAACCTTTGTTATTCAGAGCTTTTTCAAGGGCATGTTCGGCTTTTTCCCACACTTCATCGCTACCCACACGATTTTCAGGACGCGTTGAAAGCTTGACAATAATGTCATTAAAACCAAAGTCGGCATAGACTTCTTGCAACAAATCCATAAAGGTCGACACTTCATCTTGAATTTGGTCTTCAGTACAGAAAATATGCGCATCATCTTGGGTAAAACCACGTAAACGCATCAATCCATGCAAGGTACCAGACGGCTCATTTCGATGACACGAACCAAATTCTGCCATGCGTAAAGGCAAGTCACGATAGCTTTTTTGACCTTGATTAAAGATTTGAACATGACAAGGACAGTTCATTGGCTTAACCGCATAATCTCGGTTTTCAGAATGGGTACTGAAAATCATGTCCCCAAACTTATCCCAATGACCTGATTTTTCCCATAAAGACCGATCTACCACTTGCGGTGTTTTGACTTCTTGATAACCATTGTTTTGCAATACATCGCGAATATAGTTTTCAACTTCGCGATAAATCCGCCAACCATTGTCATGCCAAAAGATCATGCCAGAGGCTTCTTCTTGCAAATGGAATAAATCTAAATTCTTAGCAATCTTACGATGATCGCGTTTTTCTGCTTCTTTTAACCGGTGAATATATTGTTTTAAGGCTTTCTTATCAGACCATGCGGTGCCATAAACACGTTGCAACATCTCATTGTCAGAGTTACCACGCCAATACGCACCTGCGAGCTTCATCAACTTAAAGGCTTTTAATTTACCCGTACTCGGCACATGCGGCCCACGGCATAAATCGATAAAGTCACCTTGACCATATAAAGACAAGGTCTCGCCTTTCGGAATGTCTTCTAGAATTTCTGCTTTATAGTCTTCGCCCATCGCACGGAATTTTTCAATCCCCGCTTCGCGAGAGATTTCTTCACGAACAAGCGGAATATCCTGTTTCACTAACGCCGCCATCCGTTTTTCGATTTTCGTTAAATCTTCCGGCGTGAAGCCCGGCGTATAAGCAAAGTCATAATAGAAACCATCGTCAATCACAGGACCGATGGTGACTTGCGCTTCAGGAAACAATTGCTTAACGGCTTGCGCCATCAAATGCGAGGTCGAGTGGCGAATAATATCCAAGCCCTCTTCATCACGCTCGGTGATAATCGCAATATCAGCATCTTGTTCAATCAGGTAGCCGGTATCAACCAACACACCATTGACCTTGCCAGCTAAGGCTGCACGGGCTAAACCAGCACCGATATCAAAGGCAACATCATGAATAGAAACAGAATGGTCGAATTGGCGTTGACTGCCATCAGGAAGTGTTACAGAAATCATGTGAAATTCTCTCTGGTTGTGACCGATACAAAGGGCCTTAAAAACCAAAAAAGCACCATTATCAGAATAATAAGTGCTTTCTATATTATTGGTAGGCACGAGTGGATTCGAACCACCGACCCCTACCATGTCAAGGTAGTGCTCTAACCAACTGAGCTACGCGCCTGCCGTTAAGCGTTGGAATTATACAGAGCTGGCTATTTAACGCAAGATGATTGTTATTTTCTCCACTAACTTTCAATCTAATTTATTTTATAAACCATCCTAAGTATCATATTTACCTAGTTCTGAGGGGAGGATAACCAATGGCGTAAAAATATTTTTTTCTCTAGGTATAACATTTACAACATCATTTAATGGAATATTAGGATATTTCTTCGACAAAATACTTATATCTCGCTCATTTTCATCAGAAATAAACCATACCCCTCCTGCGTGTAACTTCATCCCAAAAATATTTTCCCCGTAAATGGAGAAAGTTTTATTTCCCCGACATAATTAACCTTATTTGAATATATTTCGAACGGAATTTCATATTGTTCTTTAGATGTCCAGTTTTTCGCATAATAACCATTCGATTGAAATAAACGAAAATCATGGAACGCATATTTACCAGCTGGCAAAGAGAGTGCAAAGGCCCCACCTTGACTATCAACTAACTTAAAGTCACCAGATGTTTTTCCTGTATACAAATTAAAAACAGATTGTGATCTTATTTTATGCTCTTCACCAGTTGCTATATTTTTAAACTTAAAAGCTTGAAGGTTATATGTAGGACCAGTTGGACCTCTCGCAAAACTACCAATCAAAACCCCTTTATATTCACCCAAATCTGTTAAAGCAAGAGATTTTGGAGTAAGCATGTTTGTAGCACACCCGCTTAAAACACAACTAAAGACAAAATCATAACTCTAAGCATAATACTGTCCTTATTTATTCCTTCCCTATTAGAAAGTCATCATAGAAGTCGATCACAATTTAAGCCGACTCCGGCCCCAAAGCCACAGAACGAACATGCTGAATCTCATTACGCATCGCTGCTGCTTCCTCAAACTCTAAGTTCTGAGCATGGCGATACATCGCTTGTTCCATTTGATTAAGCCGTTTGGCTAATTGCTTCGGTGTCAGTGCGGCATATTTCGCCTGTTCTTCGGCCACTTTAGTAATGTATTGATGCTGCTCTCTGTCTTCAGTTTGCTTATCATCAATGCTATTCCGAATTGATTTTTTGACGCCGACAGGCGTAATGCCATGTTCTTTATTATGCTCTTGCTGCTTGGTACGACGGCGATCGGTTTCGTCTATTGCATGCCGCATTGAACCGGTAATGCGATCAGCATACAGAATGGCTCGGCCATTTAAGTTACGAGCAGCTCGACCAATTGTTTGAATTAACGATCGTTCAGAACGTAAGAACCCTTCCTTATCTGCGTCCAATATTGCAACCAATGAAACCTCAGGAATATCAATACCTTCTCTAAGTAAATTAATGCCAACTATTACATCAAAGACACCCAATCTTAGGTCTCTTAAAATCTCGACACGTTCAACCGTATCAATATCAGAATGTAAATAACGTACTTTCACGCCATGCTCAGTGAGATATTCTGTTAAATCTTCTGACATCCGTTTGGTTAAGGTTGTGACCAAAACCCGCTCCCCTATTTCGGCGCGTTTATTAATCTCAGATAATAAATCATCAACCTGTGTTGCGACTGGCCGAATTTCGATCTCTGGATCAACCAAGCCCGTTGGACGAACCACTTGTTCAACAACAGAACTGGCATGTTCTTGTTCATAAACTGCGGGAGTCGCTGACACAAAAATAGTTTGCGGCGCGAGTCGTTCCCACTCTTCAAACATTAACGGTCTGTTGTCTAATGCAGAAGGTAACCTAAAACCATAATTCACTAAGGTTTCTTTACGCGACCTATCGCCTTTATACATCGCACCAATTTGTGGCACCATGACATGGCTTTCATCCAACACCAACAATGCATCATCCGGTAGATAATCAAATAACGTGGGTGGCGCCTCGCCCATTTTACGGCCGGATAAATAGCGGGAGTAGTTTTCAATGCCGTTGCAGTAGCCCAACTCCATAATCATTTCAATATCAAAACGAGTACGTTGTTCCAAACGTTGCGCCTCGACCAGTTTATTTTGCTCAGTGAGCTCTGCTAGACGGTGTCGTAACTCTTCTTTAATACCATCAACAGCAGCCAATAATTGTTCACGTGGCGTCACGTAATGGGTTTTCGGATAAATCGTTGTACGACTAACGCGCTGAAACACCTCGCCCGTTAAGGGATCGAAAAAACTGATCTGTTCCACTTCATCATCAAACAATTCTATCCGTACCGAATCACGCTCCGATTCAGCAGGAAAGATATCGATCACGTCACCCCGAACACGATAAGTACCACGATGCAGTTCAACGTCATTACGTGAATACTGCAATTCAGTCAGCCGTCGTAGAATATCGCGTTGATTAATGGTTTCACCGACACTCAGGTGCAAAACCATCTCTAAATAGGCATCTTTATCACCCAAACCATAGATACACGACACACTCGATACAATAATCGCATCGCGGCGTTCCAACATCGCTTTGGTCGCAGATAGACGCATCTGTTCAATCTGTTCATTAACCGACGAATCTTTATCTATAAAAGTATCGGACGACGGCACATAAGCTTCAGGCTGATAATAATCATAATAAGAAACAAAATATTCCACAGCATTGTCGGGGAAGAACTCTTTCATTTCACTATAAAGCTGCGCTGCCAACGTTTTATTAGGCGCGAGCACCATCACCGGCCTTTGGATCTGTTGAGCAACATTGGCAATGGTGAACGTCTTACCCGAGCCCGTCACCCCTAATAAGGTCTGCCACATTTCACCGTTTTCTAAGCCATCAACCAAAGCTGCAATCGCCGCAGGTTGATCGCCCGCCGGTTCAAAGTCGCTTTGTAATTCAAATTGTTTAGCCATACATCTTCTGCATCAAGGATCTTTGGCGTATATTACCTGACATCGATTTAATTTGTGTTTTTAGAAGGAAAGATTTTGGGTATCAAGCTCTCACAACGCGTTCAAAGCATTAAACCCTCTCCCACATTAGCCATTACCGCTCGCGCAGCAGCGCTCAGAGCCGAAGGAAAAGACGTCATCGGCTTAGGTGCTGGCGAACCCGATTTTGATACGCCACAACACATTAAACAAGCCGCGATTACCGCGATTAATAATGGTGACACAAAGTACACCGCCGTCGACGGTACAGCTGCTTTAAAACAAGCCGTCATTGATAAACTATCTCGTGATAATGGACTTGATTACAAGCTCAACGAAATTCTGGTCTCTGTTGGCGGCAAACAAAGTTTCTTCAACCTTAGCCAAGCCTTATTAGACAAAGGTGATGAAGTCATCATCCCAGCCCCTTATTGGGTATCTTATCCCGATATGGTGCTATTAGCTGAAGGCGTTCCCGTTATTATCGAAGCAGGCCAAGACCAACACTTTAAAATCACGCCAGCGCAATTAGAAGCGGCGATTACACCAAAAACCCGCTTATTTGTGATTAACAGCCCATCGAACCCATCAGGTAAAGCCTATAGCGAACCTGAACTCAAAGCCCTCGGCGACGTACTACGCCGTTACCCGAACGTGCTAATCGCCACTGATGATATGTACGAACATATTCTTTGGTCAGACATTGGCTTTCACAACATCGTCACCGTTTGCCCCGATCTTTATGATCGCACCATCGTGCTTAATGGTGTATCTAAAGCCTATTCAATGACAGGCTGGCGTATTGGTTATGCCGCAGGACCAGCACCGTTAATCGGTGCCATGAAAAAGATCCAATCACAAAGCACCTCAAACCCAGCCTCTATCTCACAAGCCGCCGCCGTCGAAGCACTCAATGGCAGTCAGCAATGTGTCCAAGACATGCTAGTTGAGTTTAAGAAGCGTCATGATATGGTCGTAGAAAAACTCAATACCATCGACGGTGTTGATTCACTACACAGCGATGGTACATTCTATGTTTTCCCTGATATCAGCGGCGCAATTGCCAATATGGACGGCATCAATGACGACCTAGAGTTTGCCGAAGCACTGCTCGTTGATAAAGGCGTTGCCATTGTGCCAGGACAAGCTTTCGGCCTCAAAAATCATATGCGTTTATCGATCGCCACCAGCGAAGAAAACCTCAATAATGCACTACAACGTATCGCAGAATTTATAAATAACTAAAAAAGTAAGAAGAGGCTTGACCCAGCAAGGCCAAGCCTCTATCATAGCCTCCTTTCTATTCCTCGATAGCTCAGTTGGTAGAGCAAATGACTGTTAATCATTGGGTCCCAGGTTCGAGTCCTGGTCGAGGAGCCAAGAATAAAAAAAAAGCCCTAGAAGTTTACTTCTAGGGCTTTTTGTTTTCTAAAAAACAATTCATCCTTAACCTTCATAATCCCAGAGTATTATTTTTTAGTGACATCATTCGTTTTCTGTATTCGCTGATACACCTCTTCTCTATGCACACTCCCTCCCTTAGGCTCTTCAATGCCAGTTCTTAATTGGTTACCGCTGACGCTTAGAACATGTACTTTCACATCACCATCAATAATCAGAGCTTCGCCCATTCTTCTAGACAATATCAACATATGACTGACCTTTACTAACAATCAGTTAATCATTTTTAACACTATTTTGTTCCCTTGTCACGAGGCTTTATTTTGCCAGATCACACTCCCACTGCTTACTACGCAAGTGAAAATGCTGCTTTTTATGAGTACTAGACTAAATAGCCCAAAACAAGATAATTTGCCAAGTCTCTTAGATTAAGGATGGGTATTGGTTAAATAGCAGAAACAGGTCACCGTTTTAGGCATTCAATCCTTCTCATCCCTCACGAGATTGGCTAATATCCATCTTAAAATTTATGCATCTAGCAACTTGAGAATAATTAACGAGCCAATTAACACTGACAGAACAAGTGAACGCGGTAACAGAATCGTTAACACATGACATTAAAAATAATAAGCTGGAACTACCATCACCACCAGAGCTGTTAGTGGAGCTAAGGCGGTTAGGGGCTGATCCTGACACCACGATCAATGACATTGCCGATCTCGTCAAACACGATGTCAATATTTCAGGCCGACTCATCAAAATCGCTAACTATGCCCTTTTTGCTTCCAGAAATAAAGTCGGCACAGTCCAAGCTGCCGTGATGCGTCTTGGTTTGAAAAAAGTACAACCTTTGGTGACAGGTCTCGTCATCGGCCAACAAATAATGCGTAACAAAACCAAAGGATTAGAAGCTTTTTGCCAACAAGTCTGGCAAACCAGTAATGACGTCGCAGCTTTAAGTTATGTATTGGCCCAAAAGAAAACCAAACTTGACCCAGAGCAAGCCTTATTATCGGGTATTGTCCATAACATTGGCGCTTTACCGCTGGTCTTAAAATTAAACACTATTCAAGTATTGAAAGACGATCCTAAAATCTTGAGCCTCGTCGCTGATGTCGTCATCCCTAAAATCTACCCCAAGGCTGGCCAACTCATTATGCAAAGCTGGCATTTTTCCCCTGAGATCATAGTGGTTGCCAGAGAACACCTTAATCTAGCCAGAACGGGAACCGACAATATAGAATTAGCTGATATTGCACTGATCGCCCATCAACTGAACCAACTCAGTGAATTTAACGAATAAACCATCCGTGAACAGCTCGTCTTATCACCAGCCTTTAAGAAGATGTGGCCAAGCTGGTCAGCAGCTTCTGCTGAACTGATGGAATGGGATGAAGATATCAAACAAATGAAATCGGATATGGCAAGCTCATATAGAATCAAATCCTCTTTAAAAATGAGGATATCGATGACGTGATTTTTTCCTTGCCATAACCCCATTCAATCCGTATAATTTCGCCTTTCTAAGCCGGTGTAGCTCAGTTGGTAGAGCATCTGATTTGTAATCAGAGGGTCGTAAGTTCAAGTCTTATCTCCGGCTCCAGATATTAAAAAAGCCCTGACATTAATTGTCCGGGCTTTTTTTTGGATTATACAAAATAAAAGCGGGTTTTAATGCCACGTTTTCATTAAGGCAATACAGCTTTGGTTTAACGACTCAGCACGCTCAGTACTTGCAGACTCGGTGTAACACCGCAATTCTGGCGCATTACCCGATGGCCTCAAATGCACAATATCATCGCTCTCAAAGGTCATTCTGACCCCATCAACGGTATTAATATCGATTGGCATCCCTAAATCAGGAAAGCGTTGTTGAATGGCTGCAATATTATCTAAATGGTTATCCGTTTGCATCGTGGCCAAAATAGACTGGCTCAATGTCGTCGAAAACGCTTTTAATCTGTCACTCGCGGTGTATCTTGCCGGCAACGTCATTAAAAGCGTTGATATCGTCATCGCCTTTTTATCCGCTAACAATAAAATCGCTAGCGGCACCATCGCTGCATCGCGTGTCGGTAAAGATCGCATGACCTTACCATCGCGCATAATATCTGATGCTTGTAAAAAACCACCATTGGCTTCATAACCGACCACGGCTTTATCTGACGACAGTAACGCTGTCATCGCTTCAATCACATAAGGAGAACCTATTCGTGTCCGCTCAACCGACTCAAAATAACCACTCTTCTCAACAGCAGAGTTACTACTAACCGGCGTTACGACCCTATCAGCTTGCAAATATTCGGCGCATAAAATACCTGCCACATCACCGCGTAGCCAATTGCCATTCTCATCACTGACCAACGGCCTGTCCCCATCACCGTCGGTTGAGATGATGCAAGCAAAGTCATGCTCACTGGCCCATTGCTGAGCCAAAACCACGTCCTCAGGACGAATAGCCTCAGTATCAACTGAAATAAACTGTTCCGACCGTCCTAAAGAAATAACAGAAGCACCTAAAGCTTCCAGCAAAATCTTTAAACAATCTCGAGACACTGACGAGTGCTCATATAAACCAATCGTTTTACCCGCTAAACACCCAGCGGGAAGAAAGTCTGTAAAACGCTTTATGTAATCATCATGAGCGGCTGCAATAGCTTCTGGCCCTAAATAGGGCTGTACGAACTTACCCAAGCTATCAAACTGGCCATCAGGCAAAGACACCGATTGTTCACGAATGGCCAACTCATCGGCTTTTAGAATCTCACCTGTCAGTGTATTAAACTTAATGCCATTGCGATCATCAGGAATATGACTGCCCGTCACCATCATCGAAGGTAGCTCATGACTAAAGCCATATAAGGCAACTGCAGGCGTCGGGACATGCCCACAATTAATTGGTTCACAGCCATGATCCCGAACGGCACGCATGGCTGCAGCCATAATACGTGGGCTACTGAACCTCAAATCACCTGCGACAGCCACTTTGCCACAGACTTGAAGTTGCTGTGACGATTTCAAATATTGAATAAAAGCACTGACATATAACCAACAAACTTGGTCTGTCATTTCGACAACTAAACCACGGACACCGCTCGTGCCAAACGCAACACCACTTGATGTCATCAACTGATCAATTTGAACCTGTTGCTCAGCCATTATGCTTTACTGTCAAAAGAAGCCATCACCAAATTCAGGCTATGACGCCAATCGGGCAAACGAATAGCAAACGTATCCGCCAATTTATCGGTATTCATGCAAGAAAATAAAGGGCGTTGTGCCGGTGTTGGGTAATCTACCGTTGATATTGTACTCAACACAGCAACATCCTCACCTTGGGCAGCCATAAACTGAAAAATAACACCTGCAAAATCATGCCAACTGCCTTGACCAGAAGCCGCCAAATGATAAACACCAGAACGTGATTGCCAATACCCATCTAAGCTAGTTTGACTATTTTTATATTGAGCAACAATCTGCGCCGTCGCATCCGCTACATGACGACTCCATGTTGGCGCGCCGATTTGATCTGCCACCACTGACAACATGGGATTTTCACGTGCTAGCCGCATCATCGTCAATAAAAAATTATTACCGCGTGCGCCATAAACCCAGCTTGTACGTATGATGAGATAATGGCAGCCGGTTTCCTCAATCGCCCTTTCACCTGCTAACTTACTCTCGCCATAGTAGTTAATCGGTGCGATAGGATCATTCTCACGCCAAGGTTTTTCACCCTGGCCACCAAAGACGTAATCCGTCGAATAGTGAATCAATAAAATATTAAGCCGTTTCGCTTCTTCAGCCATCACCCGAACAGCATTGGCATTAACTTGCATGGCAAGCACTTGCTCAGACTCTGCTTTATCGACTGCTGTATAAGCTGCAGCATTAACAATCAAGTCTGGCGCTATTGCGGCTACTTTCGCCCTGATAGCATCATTATTTATTAAATCAAGTTGTTTTCTATCTGTACTGATGACAGTACCTAAACAAGCCAAACTACGTTGTAACTCATAACCCACTTGGCCATTGGCACCAATCAATAATATTTTCATCAGTCGTAATACACCGCTTGTTGAAATGACACACCGGCTTTATCTTTTTCAGACAAACTTGGTTCACCATCAATCGGCCATTCAATGCCAATTTCTGGATCATCCCAACTAATACATTTCTCATGCTGTGGCGCGTAATAGTCAGTGGTTTTATATAAAAAGTCCGCTGTCTCGCTTAACACGACAAAACCGTGGGCAAATCCCGGCGGCACATAAAACTGGTGATGATTCTGACCCGAAAGAACGGTACCCGCCCATTGGCCAAAAGTAGCTGAACTCTGACGCAAATCAACAGCCACATCAAACACTTCACCGGACACAACCCGGACCAACTTACCTTGGGCTTGTTCCATTTGATAATGTAGACCACGTAAGACATTTTTAGTAGAACGAGAATGGTTGTCTTGCACAAAATCAACATCCAAGCCACACAAGTCCTTCAATGTTTTCTGGTTATAGCTTTCCATAAAAAAGCCACGTTCATCGCTAAACACCTTTGGCTTCAATAGCTTCACATCGGAAATCGTCGTCTCAATCACTTCCATTAAAATATGGTCTCGGACAAAATGTTCATCAAATAACTGCCATAGCCACTCTTAATCAACGTCTGGGCT
>Ga0209602_1001205_pt1 | contig 23041 bp, 19 predicted proteins | sample COGITO_mtgs_1205_3_FD_184810 | JGI IMG/M metagenome (GOLD analysis project Ga0209602, IMG submission 184810) | Pelagic marine microbial communities from North Sea - COGITO_mtgs_120524 (SPAdes) (version 2) | ecosystem: Environmental > Aquatic > Marine > Epipelagic ...
TCATAGTACTCAGTCTTACGCAACTCAGTCTTACGTTGGTACTGCAATCAGCAATCTGGTAGACAGCGCACCTGCTACTCTTGATACGCTGAATGAACTCGCTGCTGCTTTAGGCGATGATCCTAACTTTGCTACTACGGTTACAAACTCGATTGCAACCAAGCTGCCTTTAACTGGCGGTACGTTGAGTGGGGCTTTGTACTTTGGTTCGTTAGACTATATTCAGGGGGATGCAACAGCTTCTGCTGGTATGCTGGTCTCTAGCGGCCAAGATATAGAAATAAACTTTAACACTAATGACGTACCTAGCCCGGGTGATGCTTTTGTTGTTACACACGGTTCTACAGGCGATCAAAGGTTTAAGGTAGATGGTACAGCAGGTACTATTTATGCTAATGGTAGTAACAGAGTATTCCACGATGGCTATCACCCCAATGCTGATAAATGGACAACTGCTAGAACTCTAAGCCTTACGGGAGCTGTCACTGGTTCTACTTCTATAGATGGCAGCGGCAACGTATCAATAGCCACAACTGCAACTGCCGATCCAACTCTGACGCTTGCAGGTGATGCTTCGGGTTCTGCCACGTTTACTAATCTTGGCAACGCTACGCTCACTGTTACGGTTGCTGATGATAGTCATAATCATGTTATTAGCAATGTAGATGGGCTGCAAACAGCATTAGACTCTAAGTTAAATCTAACTGGCGGTACGCTGACTGGTGACGTAGTAATTAGCAAAGCTGATGCTAAATTAAGGCTCTACGATTCAACAGGAACTAGCGGTAATAACCCCTTTATTGAATTTGATACCACAGCAAACCAAGGTATTAGCATAGAGCTAAATGTATATGATGGGGAGCTTCCTGTATCCGGATACGGTCTTGTCGTAGGCCCATCAACGACTAATAGTCAGTTTCCTACGACCGGAACTTTAACCTTTAATGTTTTAGGCGAGATGTATACCGGTGGCACGACACTCAGTTCTTTAAACAAAGTATTCCATGACGGATACCATCCCAATGCTGACACCCTAACAACAGCTCGTACGATCAACGGCGTTAGCTTTAACGGTTCGGCAAATATCACTGTAGCTGACGCAACCAAACTGCCTTTAACTGGAGGTACTCTTACTGGTAGTTTAACTGGAACGACGGCTACATTTAATACTTCCGTGAACATCGACGGCGTTATTCTGCAAGACAGTACAAACCGCACTGGCTTGCTTCAAGTCTCTTCCGCTACTGGAGTATGGGACGGTTTCTCCCTCGCTCCATCAGGCACTTCCCATTGGTCAATCATGGGAGACCAAGATGATTTCGGTATTTATGACGATGTAAACGATGACTGGATACTTTTCTACAATGAAAATGGCAGCGCTAATATTTACCATAACGGAAGCGTCAAGTTAGCTACTACCAGTACGGGCGTAGATATTACTGGTGCTTTGACTGCTACCAGCAAGTCATTCGTAATCGATCACCCAACCAAACCCGACATGAAACTTCGCTATGGATCACTAGAAGGTCCAGAGAATGGCGTGTATGTGCGGGGTCGCTTAAAAGATAACAATGTTATCGAGCTACCAGATTACTGGACGGGCTTAGTAGACGAAGATACTATTACGGTAAACCTTACTGCAATCGGTAGAGGCCAAGATCTCTGGGTCGAAGATGTGGCGGAGAATAAAGTTACTGTTGGTGGAGAGAATATTAACTGCTTCTATACGGTGTTCGCAGAGCGTAAAGATGTTGAAAGATTTGAAGTGGAGTACAAGTAATGGCGATTAATTATGGTCCAAAAGTCGAGGCTGAGAACCTTACCTACATACTAAGCTCTGACCTTACAGCAACATATGCACGAAATTCAGTTAGTATATTTAAAACTTCAGGCGCTAACGGATGGAATAGACAAGCGTATTCATTAACTCCCTTTACCGCACCTTGTACTCTTGAGTTTAATAAATTAGCAGAGGTAACTAACAATGTTGTGTCGTACGCCATGATATCTTGGAATTCCGACCCATTAACTAACGCATCGTATACGTCACTAGATTGGGCCGCATACCCCTATGTGACTAGCGCTTACTGGTTATACCATAACGGTTCTTCGATAAGCACAGGCATAGCATGGGATCCCGCAAAAAAGTTTTATATTGTGTATGACACAGATGGGTATATCAGGCACTGGAACGGTTCGACGCTATTGTATTCAGTGAACAAAGGAACTGGCCAGACAGTGTATGTTGACAGCTCTTTGTATTCACCGAATTCAACCTATGGTGGGTTTTCTAACATTCGAGCAATTAAACGAGCTTGGAATGGAACGAGGTACGTTTAAATGGCATTAGGACACGGAGCTAAAATAGTTAAGAATGGACTCGTATTTGCCTATGATATGGGCAATACACAAAAATCATGGAAAGGGGCTCCGGCGACCAATATAATATATGCAAGTCCAACTTGGGCAGGCGATGGTGCAAACCAAGGAGCATTTGTTAGAGAATCAGTTTTAGTTACGGATGATAGTTTAACATATCAAGGTCTTCAAACATTTTTATATTCTCCTGGAGCATCACTGAATTGTTATTTACAAGGATCAGGTGCAGACTTTCCCTCCACTGCTAGTACACAATGGACATTTAGTTGTTATGTAAAAAGAGAAGATGGTGCTGCAATTACATCAATGAGTGTATATATGTACTATCCTAGTTCGGATGGCTCAGCAGCAGGTACAGTAGAAAATGTAGGAGACGGATGGTATAGAATATATAGGACACGCACAGGAACATCAAATGCAATTAGCTTGGCTGGATTTACAGGAATGGCAGGCAGTGTAAAATATTATTTAAGCGGAGCTATGCTAACAGCAACAACGGTCCCGGTTGCTGCATTAGCAGGTACTGCATCCAGATCTAACACCGAAGCGCTATTGGATTGGACTGGTAATAATACGATTACTGCAGATAGCCTAATATATGATAGCGACGGTACATTTAGATTCGATGGAACTACTCAAGATAATCGCTGCACAATAACGCCTTCTACTGAATTATCTAGTTTACGTGGGACTACAGGCATTACTGTCGAATCATGGGTAAATTATTCTTCGTATTCTGGGGGAACTGAATCCTATTCAGTTATAACCTGTTGGGGTGCACCTTGGGTTTGGCTGGTTGAAAACCCAAGTAGTAGATTAAGATTTAGAATAACAGCTGGCGGAGCCGATGTTAATATCGCCGATACTTCAAATCATGCATTAAACACGTGGATACAAGTAGTTGGAACATATGACGGAGCAACAAAAAAAATATACGTTAACGGCGTGTTAAAGAACTCGAGCGCACAAACCGGTGTTCTTGGATCACCGGGTGGGACTCCTAAAATAGGAACGTATCAAGGTACGAACTACTGTATGTCCGGTAAAATAGGCGATGTTAAAATCTACGATCGAGCATTAACCGCTGACGAAGTAACCACAAACTTCAACGCACTCAGAGGGAGATATGGAATATGATAGGAATAGTGAATACAAGTGATATCACCGGAATCGATCTTGACCTCGATTGGAATATAGTTGAATATGACTCTAACAACATAGATGGATCTTCATTAGCGGCTATAGAATATAGTTCGATAGAACCTCCCATGGCATTTCATTTGTTTACACAAGAAGAGTTTGAGCAATTCAAGCTATCCTCAGTTTGGGGGGCAGAGTAATGTCAGCACATTCCGGCGTAAAATTAATTGGTGAGTCAGATTTGCTTTTTGCAATGGACTCCAAATCAACCAAATCAAGGCATGTAGAGTTAAACTTCTTGTCTGATTGGGTAGAAGGATGGACCGCTGGTACAACTGGAAGCTCAACTGGATTTTCACAAAATGGTGATGGAAACTCTCGTACAATAGATGTGAATCCATATGGCGCAACGACTACTGTGTGGGATGTATCCAATCAGGATGCAAATTCAAATGCCGATGGTGGATGGAATGGAAGTCAGTTTACTATAGATAATACAAAAATGTATCGTTTCTCTGTTTGGATTCGTAGAAATACTATTGGCAATGGTAGCACGTATTTTGGTCTGCATGGATATAACTCTTCAGGGGGAAATTCAGGTGTAACTAGAAGGGATAATGGAGCGGTTAATCAAACTAATCCCTATTTTTGGGCAGGTGGTTGGTCAAGTGCTGGAACATGGAAGTTATTAGTTGCCCATGTTTGGCCGGCAGGTTCTGGAGCAGGAAGTAATCATCCAGACTCTGGTTTTTACGATGTTGACGGCAATAGAATAGGGAACATTAGCCGAGACTATGTTTGGCAATCAGAAACTGTGAAATCACATCACCGTTCTTATTTATATTATTCTACTAATACAAGCACCAATCAACAATTCTGGAATCCTAGAGTCGAGATTGTTGATGTACCTGAGGTAGAAATTAGAAGAAGAACTGCTGTACCTGTTGAGAGACTTATTAAGGAAGGTATTGGAGGTAGATGGAATCTTCGAGCCAAGGCTACTGAAACAAGAGGAGTTGTAGGACTTCGTAAAGTTAAAAAATCTGCTGACGGTTTTAACTTTACAGGGGGAGATGACGATCAGTCAGTAAGAATTCCTTTAGCAGGAAACTTTAATAAATTAGAAGGTACTATATCTGCTTGGGTTTATCCTACAGGATACAGTGGATCAAACGGAATATTTGTTAACCGAGATAATGCTACTGCCAATTCAACAGACTGGCTTTGGATTGGAATGTGGAGTAACGGATCACTCCTTTATTTTAGACTGGGCCAAACGTCGTCTTGTTGCACTAATGATTTAACACTATCCAGCGCTTCGAGCTATATTCCGTTAAATACATGGACACTTGTTACATGTACATGGAAATCTGCAGGTTCTTCGTTTATATATATTAATGGATCCCAGGTAGCCACGAAATCAATAAGTACTATTCCAAATACTTCTCCGTCTACACACGGAAGAATTGGATTAGGTCATGATAATGGAGCTACCGGATCTTGGAATGGAAAGATTGATCAATTTAAGATCTACCAAGACCAGCTATCTGCAGACACAATAAAATTAAATTACGAAGCTACTAAACCCAGATACGGGGTCTAAAAAATATTTCTTGACAAAATAGCTCTAATTTTTTATAATGTATGCAACTAAAAAAATAATTCCTTTATGGAATCAGCTAGAGAACAAGTATGGCAGATTCAGATAAAAATATAGTTATAACTCCAAATATCAGTTCGTCGTCAGATAACCCAAAGATTGTATTTTCTGGGGCTGATGCGTCTACGGCTGCTCAGGATATTACTCTTTATACTTACCCTACTAGCAGTGGAACACTGAGCTTTGAAGGCTCTGCAGGTCAACTATTTTCAATTACCAACGATTTAACAGGCACAATTTTTTCAGTCAACGACGTTTCTGGTATTCCTTCAATTGAAGTAGATGCTGATGGTACTATACGCCTAGCAGAGTTCGGCGGAAACGTACTGATTGGTACTGCAACAGATGACGGAACGAATTTACTTCAGGTTGATGGTAGCGTACTTGCCACTACATTCTCTGGTGCGCTTTCAGGTAACGCTACTACTGCTACTACACTCCAGACTTCTCGTACTATTGCGCTTGGAGGAGTTCTTTCAGGGTCAGCATCCTTTGATGGTAGTTCTAATATTACAATTACAGCCGCTCATACTAGCGATCCTGTTATTACATTAACTGGCGCTGTGACCGGTTCAGGCACGATGACAAACCTCGGTAATGTTAGCATTTCCACTACTGCAACTGCCGATCCAACTCTCACGCTAGCTGGTGATGCTACAGGCTCTGCCACGTTTACGAATCTTGGCAACGCTACGCTTACTGTTACGGTTGCTGATGATTCGCATAACCATATCATTAGCAATGTAGATGGGTTACAGACTGCGCTTGATGCAAAATTAAACCTTTCTGGCGGTACGCTTACTGGTAATTTAAGCGTATCAGGCGATACCTTCTTTGGTTATGGCACGCTCACAGCAGACTCTCAGAACGATGTTGTTTTCTTCTCCGCAAATGGTACTGCCGCACAATCTGGCGCATTCCATAACAAGTTAAAAATACTTGGCGGTGCTAGCCAGAGCAGAGACCTGCAACTTTATCAGCAAGACAGCGGTTATGCTTGGCTCGATACATCATGGACAGGTAATAGTCTAAATATAAGCTCTAACTTCACTGCGCTAAATGTTAATACTCCTTTAAATGTGACTGAGGCAGGGGCGTTTGGTAAATACTCTACTTTTTCGTATGGAATTAGCGCAAATAGCCTAACAATCGGGGGTGACGGGGCTAATACCAGCAGCCTTGGTCAAACAATTCAAACAACTAATAATGGCGTTTTATATTTAAATTATTCTAGTACAGGCAATGTAGTAGTAAACAACGGTGGAACAGGCTACTTATTAGGTGCGACTTCTGTTCGCTCACCAATCTTCTACGACTCAGACAACACTGCTTATTATGTAAACCCAGCAAGCAGAAGCTTCCTAAACGGCGTGAGTTCAGTTGGTTTACAAACATCTTGGGGTACAACTAGCGGCTCTAATACTGGTGCGCTAAATTCTATTATGGGCACAGGGGCCAATGCTACTTGGCTTTTATCAGGTACAAGTGGCGGCACATTCCGTTACGGCATTCAAGCGTTGGATGCTGGTGGTTCTTTACGTTTATATGTTGGTTCAAATTATTTAGCTTTTGACGGAAGTACACTATTTGGTACAAATTTATCGGGTAACGCAACCACTGCTACAACCCTGCAAACAGCCCGAACAATCAACGGCGTCTCCTTTAACGGCAGTGCGAATATTACTGTAGCTGACGCGACCAAACTGCCTTTAGCTGGCGGTACGCTTACTGGTGATTTAACAGTAAATGGTGACATAACTAATCAAAATGATGCCATAACAAAAGCTCGTATGATGGGGTGGGTTCCCGCTTATAGCAACTCTAATGAAACAACTGTTAAATGGGACACGGATGAGGCTGCAATAGCCCTTGGCCCAGTCAGCCAAGGAGGAATGGCATTCAAAGCTATTCGCATGAAGTCTGGCGATACCGTTCGGCTTCAAGTACAGATAAAAGGCTCAACTGCTGATACTGACGGGGTATATGTAAGAATCTATTATTACAATGGCGACCTTCCAGATGGCAAGACTCATGTATCAAATAGCGCGACCTATTCTCTAGTCCAAGAAGAAACCTCGGGCGATAATGGTTGGTATGAAAATAGCGCCATAACTACAAGCTGGGTTGGCTTTGAAAGAACATATACCGCTCCTGCTGACGGTTATATGAGTCTCGTTATATTAAATTGGGCAGGTTATGCTGGAACTCTTTATGTAAAGCAGCCTGATATTCAATTTCAGAATGTTTACAACGCTACAACCCTGCAAACCGCCCGTACAATCAACGGCGTTAGCTTTGACGGTTCTGCCAATATCACGGTAACAGCCAACACACCAAATACACTGACTCGCGGCACTTACCTTACGGGTTCCAACTTCAATGGTTCCGCCGCTACTACGTGGGCCGTGGACGCCACAACAGCAGCAACAGCAAGTAAAGTAGTAGCTCGTGACGGAAACGGCTACGTATTTGCGAGTTACTATAATTCTGCCGGGACATTCTCCACTACAGGCGCTACTTCTGGTATGGCTCGGTTTACGGGAACTAACGGTACGGATACCTACGGGCGTTCTTACACGGCGGCAGCGGCCGCGACCCTGTTGTCTGGTTCTACAATGGACATTGCGGGTAACGCAACTACTGCCACTACGCTCGCAACAGCCCGTACAATCAACGGCGTTAGCTTTAACGGATCGGCAAACATTACCGTAGCTGATGCGACTAAACTGCCATTAACTGGCGGTACGCTGACAGGCGATTTATCGGTATCTACCGATATAACTGCTGGAAGCACAAGCAAGACATCAGATACAGAAATACGAGTACAAGCTGGCGATTTACATAAGGCAGGATTTATAGCAAACGGCTCCGCACAAGGTACTGCTTACTTTGAATGGTCGCAGAATTCAACAGGCACTATAGGCGGTGGAGTTGTATATAATGGAGATGGATCCCCTGCATTTGGTGCTAGTGAAGTTACTGATAGAACAACTTTTTACCGCATATCAAGTATTAAGTATAAAGTTTTTGACTACCCATACAACAGTAACACGGTAACTTTTTATGGCGACACAACCGCTGCTGGTACAGTAACGTCTTCTACTTCTTCCCGCGCACCAATATTTTACGATACCAACAACACTGGTTACTATATAGACCCAGCCAGTACAGGAACCGCAGGAAAATTCAATGGCACTGTAATCTGTAAAAATGTCGCGGAAACTGTTGTTGGTATATCAACGACACTTGATCCCGGTTCTGGGGGTATTCAATATAGAACATTGACTGCTAATACTACATTCACTGCCGCCTTTGCGACCGGGGAATCTTTAACATTGAGACTGAATGGTGGTGATATTTATACAGTCACTTGGCCGACTATGACTTGGATTACTTCTGCTGGTAACGTCGCCCCTACATTGAATGGTACTAATGATGTACTTGTTTTCTGGCAATATAGCGGTTCGCTTTATGGGGCGTATGCAGGGCATGGAGCTTAATAATGATAAGTAGAAGTCTTATAGCAGCGGCAGGTAATGCAGGCGGTGAGTCTCTATATGTTGAGGATGTCTTCTCGACTTATTTGTATAAAGGTACAGGCATACCGCGGGCCATCACCAACGGTATTGATCTAGGCTCTTCAATTGGCGGAGGTGGGTCTACCAACTTAGACTTTTCCTCAAATGAATATGTTTACAGAGACACTGCACTAACTGGAGCAGCTGACGTAAAGACGTTTACTCTTAGTGCTTGGATTTACCCCACTCAGTCGGCCTCAGACAAAGTAATCTATTATGTTGGGCAGGGTACAACAGCTGCTAATTTGAATGGCTTGTTAATTACACTGGACAGTTCGCAGAATTTAGACGTAGCGGCGACTAACGCAGCAAACACTACGATACTAAACGGAAAAGGTAGTACTCCATTAGCTCTTCATAGTTGGAACCACATTCTAGTATCCATTGATTTATCAAGCACCGGAACAAGAAAGATTTACATAAACGACGTTGATGCTACTTCCGGGTACTCTTGGCTTACTTACACTAACGACAGCATTAACTTTACTGTAGCTAGTAACCGAGTAGGGCGGCGTTATGATTCTAGCGCTCTACAGTATGGGGGCAATGTTGCTAGCGTATTCTTAGCACACACCTATACAGACTTGACGGTACAAGCTAACCGAAGAAAGTTTATAGACTCAGAAGGGGCTGCTACTACGCACGCGACTGTTTCAGCTCTTAGCCCTATTGTGTATCTACCTCTCGACGACGATTATGCAAGCGGGACTAATTTAGGCACAGGTGGTAGCTTTACTTCTACAGGCTCTTTTGTAGCTACAGGGCCAAACTATACCGAAAGTGACTCCGAAGGTGGAATGGTTTGGATTAAATCAAGAAGTTCCGCGAACACTGGCTCAATTTTTGACACAGAAAGAGGAGCGACAGGGAATCTAAGACCATCTTCTGCAGCGACAGAGTACACTACTGCGGCAACTGCGGATTTTAAGTCTTTTGATAATTCAGGTTTTTCTGTCAATGGCTCTGTTGAGTATGCTGATGTAAATATATCAAACAGTCAACTTGCCTCATGGACATTCCGCAAGGCTGAGAAGTTCTTTGATTTTGTGACTTATACTGGGACTGGTTCAGCTACTACATTCGCCCACGCCCTTGGTTCTGTTCCTGCGGTGATAATGGTTAAGAGAACAGACGTTGCTGCTTCTTGGCAGGTCTACCATAAAGACCTAACATCGAACGTCTATAAAATGGTCTTAGATACAACCGCAGCAGAAGTCTCAGACTCCACAGCTTGGAACAGCACAACCCCTACAGACGCAGTATTCAGTGTAGGCACTAACGCCACAGTCAATGCAAGTGGAGGCTCATACGTCGCCTACCTATTCGCCTCAGACGCAGGCGGCTTTGGAGACACTGGCAGCGAGAGTATTATTAAGTGTGGGAGTTATACTGGTACAGGGGCTACCGGAAACAATGTGACTCTAGGTTTTGAGCCGCAGTGGCTAATGATTAGGGCTGCTGACCGCGTACAGGACTGGTTTATGTTTGATGATATGCGAGGCATGACAGCCGCTGGCGGCATTGAAGAATATTTATTGGCAAATTCTGGTGCAGCAGGAAGTAGCGCCGCATTTGGAATTAACCCAACAGCCACGGGGTTTGACGTTAACACCACAGGGACGTCTTTCAATGCAAGCGGGGAAAACTACATCTACATAGCCATACGCCGCCCAATGAAGACTCCTGAGTCTGGGACTGAGGTTTTTACTCCCGCGATTGGAACTACAGACTATGATGGCCCACAGTTTGATGCAACATTTTCATCGGTTGATTTGATACTTGAAGCATTCACTACAAGCGGGGTTTTTGCTTGGATTGATAGGGTTCGTGGCGAGCTAAAAAGATTAAGGTCTTCAAACACAGACGCAGAAGTTAATAGCGACATTCCTTTAGACCTGATGTATGGAGCAGGGAACGGAGGAAGCGTTTACGATAGAGCCTGGATGTTCAAACGCGCCCCCGGCTTCATGGATGTGGTGGCTTATACTACTCCAACCAGAACTGTTTACAACTTAAATCACAATCTTGGGGTAGTTCCTGAGATGCTTGTTGTTAAAAGAAGGGACGGAACTGGCAATTATTGGGTTGTGTACCATAAGGAGACAGGCAATGGCGTTGAATTGTATCTTAATGAGAATACTGCAATAACAACTGACGCTGATGTTTGGGATTCTACTACTCCAACTAGCACCGTATTTACAATAGGGGCAGATGCAAATGTTAGTGGAACAGGTACTTCATACGTAGCCTACCTATTCGCCACACTAGCCGGAGTAAGCAAAGTAGGAAGCTACACAGGCACAGGCTCAGACTTAAACGTAGACTGTGGCTTCTCGGCAGGTGCTAGATTCGTCCTGATTAAGCGTACAGACTCTTCCGGTGATTGGTACGTTTGGGACACCGCAAGAGGTATTGTTGCAGGTAACGACCCATATCTCTTACTCAACTCCACAGGGGCAGAGGCAACGGCTACGGACTACATAGACCCTCTATCTAGTGGATTCACAGTAACATCATCTGCTCCTGCTGCGCTTAATGCCAGTGGCGGCACTTACATCTACTTAGCAATAGCATAGGAATCATTATGGAATATCGTATTCAATCAACTGGCGAAGTCAAAACTCAAGGCGAAGTCCGCAGAATGCACAGCAACACTTCACTACCTAAAGTATGGGATGCTAACGTCTGCACTGCGCTTGGCATAGACCCTGTACTGGCAGCTCCTAAGCCCGAGACTATTGGCTACACACAAGCAGTCAGAGACGGCGCTACACAGGACGCTAACGGCAACTGGGTACAGGCTTGGTCAGTGGTAGATATGTTTACTGACTACACAGACTATGAAGGCGTAACACACACCAAGGCAGAGCAGGAGGCGGAATACCAAGCCCGTTTAGATGCAGAAGCTGCGGACGGGGTAAGAACTTTACGGGATGCCAAACTAAAAGAGTCAGACTGGAGGGTCATCCGCTCCGCAGAAACAGGGGTAGCGCTAGATTCAACCTGGGCGACATACCGACAGGCTTTGCGGGATGTTTCCACACAAGAGGGCTTCCCACATAACGTGGTGTGGCCGACTAAACCATAACCAAAGAAGGTATATCAAATGACAAAAGAAAATAAAGCGTCAACGATTGAGGAAATATAAAAATGGCTATCACATACACTTGGAAAGTAACCGACATGAAAGTCCGCAATCAGGACATCGAAAGCACTACATATGAAAAAACTGTAGTTCAAACCTTTTGGGAAAAAACTGGTACTGATGAAAACGGCAATACAGGTATGTTTGCTGGTGCAACCCCTTTTCAGTACAACCCAGAGTCTTCTACGTTTATTCCTTTTTCAGAATTGACCGAAGAGATTGTTATTGGTTGGATTCAAGGCGTGGTTGTTGGCTCCTATGAAGAGCACGTCAATGAGAGAATACAGAAAGACATTGATGAAAAAGCGAGCCCGATTATAGAAGCTGTATTGCCTTGGGGGTCTTAAAAGTATGTGATGATGTAGTTAACGCATACAAAAAATTGATCTACTAACCCTAATAAAAAAGCCCTCACTTGGAGGGCTTTTTACTTACTTAAATATGTCTTGCCAGTTCCCTGTAGTACTCGCTTTTGAGTACTCAGTGGCTCGATTCTCAAAGAAGTTAGTATGTTCAACCCCGTTGAGCATATAGTCTAGCCATCCAAGAGGATTCTTCTCACTATGAAAGATTTTCTTCATGCCTAGACCTAGTAATCTTCGATCTGCGATAAAACGAATATAAGACTTGACTTCTTCTGGAGTTAAGTCAGGTACATCTGCACCCTCAAAACAAAGATCAATAAACGCATCTTCCAACTCTACAGTACGCTCTGCAGCGCAGTAGATTTCATACTTCAATTCATCGTTCCACAACTCTGGATTCTCTTGAATAAAAGTACGGAAAAGCTGACTCATGCCTTCTACGTGAAGACTTTCATCTCGAATCGACCAAGTAACAATCTGACCCATACCTTTCATAAGGTTGTGACGAGGAAAGTTAAGAAGAATCGCAAAACTGCTAAAGAGCTGTACTCCCTCTGTAAAACCTGAGTAAATAGCCATAGTCTTTGCTATGTCCATTTTTGTACTCATACCAAAGTTAGCAAGATGCTCATGTTTATCTAGCATCTCTTTATGCTCATAAAACTTCTGATACTCATCGTCATCAAAGCCAAGAGTCTCTAGTAGTAGAGAATACGCTTCTTGGTGTACAGCTTCCATTGCTGCAAAAGCAGACAACATCATTCGTACTTCAGGCTGCTTAAATGTGGGCAGATAATGAGTAGCATAACCACAGCATACATCTACATCCGCCTGAGTAAAGAAACGAAATATCTGATTTACTAATCGTCGATTGCCAGGAGACAACTTTTCACGATAGTCTTTTAGGTCATCTGCCAGATTCACTTCATCTGGCAACCAATGCATTTGCTGTTGAGCTTTATAGTGTTCAAAAGCCCATGGATAGTTAAATGGTTTGTAATATTCTCTTTCTTCTAATAAATTGCTCATTCTACCCCTCACACGCTAAACAAGCGCCTTCGTCGATTGTTTCGAAAATATACTGCCTTAGTGCTTCTACTGATACGTTTTCAGCACGCTTTAATGCTTCGCTTCGCAAATAGTAAAGAGTTTTTACTTTTTGCTTCCAAGCCATCATGTGTACTGCATGAAGTTCTTGCTTCGATACATTTCCAGCAAAGAATAGGTTTAATGACTGAGCTTGACAAATTTCTTTCTGCCTATCTGCCGCCATATCGATAACCCATCGCTGATCTATTTCTACCGCTGTCTTGAATACATCTTTTGTCCAATCATCTAGAAAGTCTAGGTGCGCTACTGAACCGTTAGCGGTAGTAATGCTCTTCCAAACTTCTTCGGTATTGTGTCCTATCTCATCCAAGTGATGCTCTAGATACTCATTCTTCATGAGCGAAGAGCCTGTTTTAGTTTTCTGTACATATGCATTAGCACGGTAGGGTTCAATACTTGGGCTAGTATTACCACAAATAATACTACTAGAAGCATTAGGAGCGATAGCCAATAAATGAGCATTGCGAACACCATGGCCAACTCCGTCCGGACACTCACCACGCTCTTTTGCAAGAAGTTCAGTAGCACGTTTTGCCTCCGATTTAATATGCTTAAACATTTGCATATTCCTGCCCTTTGCCATTGCACTCTCAAAAGCAATATTATGTCTTTGTAAGTGTGCATGAAAACCCATAGCTCCAAGGCCTATGCTTCTTTCTCTAAAGGCACTAAACTTGGCTTTTTCTAGCTCATCTGGGGCGTGTGTAATAAAATGTGTCAATACATTATCTAGCATTCTTACTAAGTCTGGTATAAAGCGCGGATCATCTCTCCACTCGTCATATTCTTCCAGATTTACACTTGACAAACAACAAACCGCAGTACGATCTTTATCTGTCGCAAGTGTAATTTCAGAACAAAGATTTGATTGACGTGCTACTAATCCGAGCTCTTTTTGGAACGAGGGTAACGCATCTTGTACAGTATCGCCAAACATAATGTAAGGCTCGCCTGTTTCAACACGATTTTGAATAAGTTTTACCCAGAGTGCCTTCGCAGATACAGTCTTAGTAACTCGCTTACTGTTTGGGTCAATTAAGTCCCAAGAGTCGTCAAATCCTTCAATTCGAGTAGCATTTTCGATAATTTCCATAAATTTATCACTAATTACTACACCGTGATGCAGATTAATAGACTTACGGTTAATATCTCCGCCAGTAGGCTTGCGAATATCCAAAAACTCTTCAATCTCTGGGTGTCCCATGTCAAGGTAAGCAGCATAGCTACCACGACGAGTTACTCCTTGAGAGAATGCAAGCATTTCTGCGTCTACTACTTTGAGAAAGGGTATCACTCCCGTACTTTCGGAGCCATTGCTCGTTTTCGAGCCTACACTCCTGACCCCGTCCCAGCTTCCACCAATACCTCCACCTACCGAGGATAGAAAAGCATTCTCAGTATAGTGAGAAGTAATCCCAGTTCGGCTATCGTCCACGTAATTAAGAAAGCAGCTAATGGGTAGTCCACGTTTTGTTCCTCCGTTGCTAAGTATAGGGGTAGAGAACATAAACCATAGCTTACTAGCATAGTCGTATAGCCTCTGTGCGTGCGCTTCGTCATCTGCAAATGTTTTAGCTGCTCGTGCAAAAGCATCTTGGGGAGAGATTTCTCCGTCCACCAGGTACCTGTCTTCTAGTGTTTTAATACTGAATTCTGAGAGGTAGTTGTCTCGTCTATAGTTTATATCTATATTCATTAATCAAATTTCCGGCGTATGTCTGCTATATTATCAGAGCCTATTGCATCATCGCAATATGTTATCAAATCCATCAACTGATAATTAATTAACAGTTGCTCCCCACTTTCATTTAATGCCTCTATATATTTGTACCTACCATCTATAGGTAGGCTGTTGTAGATATCCATTGCATCTCCGTATTGGCGTATCAAGTCTTGTGCGCGTTTTGGACCGATGCCTGGAACACCTGCAACATTATCGCCTTTATCTCCTGTTAAACATTTTAACGATATATACTCTTCTCTAGTAACATCATAGTGCTCGTGCCAGTTATCTATAGTAACTTCCTTCCTCGTCACATAAGAAAATCTAGCAACTTTTTCGTCTATTAGCAAGTCCCAGTCACGGTCGCTAGATATTAACCACATATCTCCAAGACCATACCTTTTTCGGTTTTTTACTAAGTGTGCTGCTATATCGTCAGCCTCTACACCTTGATATCGAAGAACTGGAAATTTATCAGCAAGTACCTCTAAAGTATTCTCAAACTCCTCGAAGAAGTCTGCAAATGCTTGCTTCTCTTCTTCTGTCTGCTCTGCGTACTTATCCTTACGATTTTGCTTGTACTCAGGAGAAATTTCTCGACGATAGGAAGAGGATCCCTTATCTGAAGTAATAATTATATTACTACAGTCGTAAGACCTAGCAAGAGACTCTACAGTTCGTACATAGTCGTCACAAAAGTCTGTACGTCCCTGATGTTTCCATCGGAACGCTAAGTTAAGTGCGTCTATGACTATTGTAGCGTTTCTGCCTGATCCGGTAATTTTATCTGAAAAATTAAATGCCATCTAGTATGTTCCTAAAAATTTTATTTCTTCTTGTTCTAACCATTCTTCAGCAACTATTATATAACAATTTAGCCAAGAAATAAAGAAATATTTCAAGCATTGCTCCGGTTTAATTCGAGTTACAACAAACACCTTAGACCTGTTGTATTTAAAAAATAACATTGGTTCTTGCCCGCCGTTCTCTGCTTGTAACTCTACTTTAGTCCACCATCGGATTAGGTTATTAGTCTTTTCTGCGGTAAACATTTTATCGTTTAACGGAGACTCTGAATAGTTTTTAACTTCTATACAGAATATGTTTTTCTCGTTAGGGACGTATAAATCCCCTTTTAAGTACTCAAGAGCACCCGAAGCGGGTACTCTCTCGAACTTAAGCCCTGTATGTTCTCGAAGCATATCTCTTACGAGATATTCTCCTCGTGCACCTTTTGCTCTTGAATCAACCATATCATTTTTCTAGTACGCTTATACTGCCTTTCTTTACAATCTCTATCTTCTCTAGCAGCGGGTGAGTCCAGCCATGACTTACAACGTAAGTATTTAGCTCTTCCTCTCCTAGTAATACTTCTACTAGCTTTTCCCTGCCCTGATCATCTAGTACATTGAGAACTTCATCAAGGAATAGTATGTTTAATTTAGACTTAGATATACTGCTCATTAGCTTACGAATGGCAATAAGAGTTGCAGTATTAACTCTTGCTAATTCACCGCTCGATAAAGCTAAAATATCAATAATGTTACCGTTATCTGTTACTTGTACATTTAGCTTATCGTTTGATACTACAAACTCTAAAGTAAATCTACCGTCAGATAACTCGCCTAAGTATGAGTTTACTAACTCTTCTAGCTCTTTTACAAGATTTTCTATTTTATAAGCTAGTAGTCCATTAGTGCTGAATGCTTTCTTTAAGATTTCTAAATTAGAATTTAGACTTGCTTCTGCTTCTAGCAGTGATTGTGCTTCAGTTAATTGGTCTACAAACTCTTGGGTTTGCTCTTCTATTACTTGGATTCGGGTGTTACGTCTTGTGCGTCTTTCATTCTCTGCTGAGATATTTGCCAATTTATCTTTAGCGACCTGTATTCGCTCCTGAATTCCGCGAATCCTTCCATCAAGCTCATCCCTATCCACTTGAGATGTCGGAAGATTGCGGTCGATAGATTTATACACCCTCTGCCAATCGTTTTCAATAGTTGTTTTACGTTCGTACTCTGAATTGTTACTTTTAATTCTTGCAATTTCTGGGTTAATTTCATCTTTCAGTTTCTCTGCGGCTTCCTTAGCCCTTGCTGCTTCTGTATCAATCAATCCTTGTTTGAAAGCAGCATCTATAGATTGTTCACAAGTAGGACAGTTATGCCCTAGTGATTCCAATTTAGTTAAAGCATTTGTACTGCTGGTTATAACCCCTTTGAGACTACCAGCCTCGGATTGAAGGTGATCATAAGAAAGAATCTCAGTAGCTTTAATATTATTAGCTTCAGCTATATCAATACTACTCAGTATTTCTATAAACTTGTTGTTGGCTGAAATTTTCTTATTTTTTTCCGAAATATTTTGCAATTCTATCGTTAAAGAACGGAGTTCTACCTCTTCTTCTTCCGTGTCGATTTCAACATTTAGAAGAGGAAGTATGGATGTGTCACTCAATTTATTTTCGGAAAGCCACTTTTCAATAGTAGCTATCTTTGCATCTATGCTCGTTAAGGTAGAAGCGGTCTGCTTTGCTTCTTCTTTGAACACTTCAAACAATTTAACATACTCTTCCAGGTGTAGTAAGTCAATTAAAAACTTCTTACGATTGGTATCTGTAGCTGTTAAGAACTGTAAGCTGCTATTGGTGTTTTGATAAACTAACTGACTGAATGTCTTAAAGTCAATTCCTAGAATCTCTTGAATGTTCTTATAAGTATTCGTAGCTGTATGGCTAGAAATATCTTGCCCATTCTCTTCGAGTTTTACTTTTACATTGACTTTTCTATTAATAGTTATCTCGTAAAGGTCATCGCCTTTTTCAAAAGACAAATATATATCATAACCGTTACCTACATAACGATTAGGTATATCTGCTTTTTTGATGCCTTTCGAGTTTTTATTATATAGAGCTTCTTCGAGAATTAACGGAATGGACGACTTGCCCACCCCGTTAGTTCCGATCATTTGAGTAAGAGTACTGTCATTTAAGTTTATCTCGTTATCAGCCCCATAACTGAAGCAATTATTCCATTTGAGATGTTTGAGAGTAATCATTAAATGTGCCTAGTATTCCAGTAATTTTTTCTTCGTTTATACCTAATATGTACTTTAGATACTCGGACAACTCTTCTTCAATGGACATATCTTTTTCCATAATAAGAGTAGCTTCAGTGTTTCTCTTTACTACTTTTTTGTCAAGTAGCTCAGAGTTTTTAATTGCTGCTAATTCTTGAATATCGCCCTCTATCTCATAGATTGTATGGTCATACTCAGTTTCAACCATGTCTTCTGTAGAGGTAACTGTTTTACGAATTAGCTGAGGAAGCTTAAATTCTTCCCACATCCAATTCCAAGAATTTTCGTCAATTAGTAGATACCCCGTTGAGACTTTACTTCTATGAAATGAAGTCGTCATAGGACTACCTGGATATACAATATTTCTTTGTGTGTTAGAGTGAGAGTGTAGGTCTCCTGCAAAAACTACTGGGAACTCAGACAAGTCGTCTAAGTCAATTTCAGGTTTTACATGAGGAGGTATCTCGCCCCTGACATGAGTAAACAAGGGTTTCTTAGTATCGAAATGCTCTATGATACCTTTCTTGTGTAGCTCAGTGTAGGGAAGTATTCCGAAGCCTAAATCTTTATCTATGTAAGAAATATCAATTATGGTTACTAGAGGGTTAATGTCTCTAGTAACTTGTTTTAGTTGACTAAAGAAAGTTTTAGTTTTCTTTGTAGCTTCGTGATTACCGTCATAGATTATCGTTGGAATCTGTACTCCACGAATAAATGTGAAGTACAGTTCTAATTCTTCCATAGTCGGCAAACGGTCGAATAAGTCTCCGCCTATAATGTGCATTGAACACTCTTTCTCTATTTCTTTAATTTGCTCAAAGAATAGATGGTATCTGTTCAATGCCCAAGGCACAGGCACATTCTTTTGACCTAGTTTAATATGCCAATCTGCGGTGAATAAGATCATCCAATATTGAACTCAGCTTCCAAGCTCTCATCCATCTGCTCTTGTGATGGGCCGCGTAGGCGGTCGAGAAGCTCTTTCTGAGCGTCTGGAGTTGGGCGAGTCATTACTTCGTCCATAGACTTGAGACCTTCAATAGCAGCAAGTTCATCACCTTCAAGAGCACGAGGCTTACACTTTAGTACTTGTAATTGGTACTCTACATTGTAAGGCAGAGGCCCAGTCTTTACTCGCTTGAAACAAACATCCCAGCCAGTAGTTACATCTGTAGGGTCACCTAAGTCTTCTGCGGCAGTAATAATTTGCTCCCACAATTTCTTCTTTAGGTTTACTACTTTTACTTTGCTATCTGCAGGATCGATACACTGCATAGCGTAGCTCCAGCCACACTTGAGATCGGGGTAATACTCGCGAACCCAATCTTTTTCGATATTTGTGAAACGCTCAGCGTTACGATCAAAAGACAAACACTCTAGGGGAATGTTCTTACCGTTTTCACCTTCTATCCAGTAGACATAGCGAGCTAGTACGTCGCCTACAAGACGCATCTTGTTGTCTCCGTCTCGAAATGAAAAAGTGTCGATTGATGATTTTTGTGCTGCGCCTTTCTGTTGATTAAATGATATTGCCATTAGTTTAATTCCTCTTTAGTTGGGGCTTCTTCATATCTAAAATGTACTTTGCCATCTTCAATATGAAATAGTCTGCTTTCGTATAGTGCATCAAGGACTACATCTTCATCCGGTACATGAAGCAAGTCTAGGGTTGTGTCTTTCGTAGCTATCCAGCGCGGTAATTTGCGTAGTCCAGCTATCGAAAGGTATATCGAGATTTCTCTCGCGCTATAATGGAAAGAGTTATACAGTAGAACATCCGCATGAACTAAAAAACTCCTACCATTAAAGTCTGTATTACGATACTTGTATATCTTATCGTAACGATTATTTGGAATCTTACTCTTTACGAGCATCTCAAATATGCGTACACACTCTGTAGTAGAGCCGTTTGCCGCATCGTATATCTTTTTCCAATTATATAAGAACATATTATACCGAAATTTTACCTTTTTGTCAAGAACTATTTTTTATATCTGAGTTATCTTGTAGCCCTGCTTCATATAATAGCCTACTCTATTGGAAGCCTGTCTATTTGCAGTGTTACCTTTCAGATGAATATCTATTACTACTGGATCTCTCTTGCCTTCCTGTAGTCTGATCACTCGTCCTATTAATTGTGTCAATAGAGGCTCATTATTTATTGGAGTACCTAGTATTAGACAACTTAGATTGTTTACTGAGATACCTTCGGAGAAAATTGATTGAGTTCCGAACAAAACATTCTTATCCCCATACAAAATTCCGTCCACAAGCTTTTCTCTTTCCTCATGCTCGACCTCGCCCGTAACACAAACTGCTTTTTCTCCGGTCAGTTCGGCGCAACCTCTTAAAAAGCCTACTCTATCGCTTACGACCAGGACTTTATGGCCTCTGGCTGCATATGCTGCCGCCAACATGGAGACAGAATGGCGATATTCTTCATTGTTTGCTAGAGCGGTAACTCTATTTGCCCAAGGAGTTCCACCATCCATAAAACGTATGTCTGACTTTACTATGTGTATAGTAGGAGTCATGAAGTTTTCTTTTGGTGGCTTAAATACCTTAGAGCTAAAGTAATCACGAAAAACTACGTGCTTTCCATCTTTTCTTTCAATTGTTCCTGACAAGCCTATCTTGTACCTTGCATGGCTTATGTCCAAAATTCTGGAAAAAGTTGGGCTGCTTACGTGGTGCATTTCGTCCAGTATAATTGTCCCAAATTCTTTGCGAAGTTTATCCATGTTTCGGTATAAAGTTTGTGTATTGCCTATCACTATAGGTTTATCTAGCTCAAATCTACCACTACCAATTATAGCAGGCTCAAAGCCGTATACTTTCTTGACTTCCTTTGCCCACTGATTTCGTAGTGCAACTGTGTGAGTTACGATTAAGGTCTTTAGCCCTAGCTTTCCTGCTATGGCCAACCCCGTGAAGGTTTTACCCCAACTAACCCAAGCGTTAATTATAGCATTATCTTCAATCTCATCGTATACTTGTTGCTGACTTTCCCTAAGCTCAAATCTGAACTCAGGGAAGTCTGCTTCAATACTCAACCGCTTATCAACTATCTCATAGTCTTTAGGTATTAAATCAGTTCTACCAATAGGAATGGTAATTAACCCCTTCTTAATGATGCCCATGTTCTTTATAACCTGAGGAGGTTCGTCAGCATTCCACGAAGGTATTTTATAGGTTAATTCTTTATCAATTGACTCCTGTAACTCAGGGGTACAATCCATAAATATCCTATTACTTAAAACTGCTTTGCTCATAAGCCTAAGTCTGTTTTTGCGATTATATATTTTTTAACAAAATCACTGCGTACTATATCAGCAGCTTCAAAGTCTACTAGCGTAAACTCATCCATTGCTTTTAGCACTCTAATGAACTTTGTTAGCCCATTATCAACGAGGTCTGCCTGTCTGAAGTCTCCACAAAATATAACTCGACAACCTTCACCCATGCGAGTTATAATTGAATCTAGTTCATGAAAAGACATATTTTGACACTCATCGATGAGTACAACTGCATCTCGTAGTGTCACTCCTCTAATAAAAGAGGTTGTCATAAAATGAACTAATCCTTTTGTTTTACAAATCTCGTAAGCATCGCCTCTTTGAAATAACTCTATACAAATGTCCTTATAAGGTTCTTCATAAACTGAAGATTTTTCCTTTTCGTTACCAGGCAAGAAACCAATGTCTCTAGTGGGAACAGCACTACGGATTATAACTAGGCTACTGTACTCATTCTTTAATATATCGTCAAACGCTAGGTAACAAGATATGAATGTTTTACCAGTTCCAGCTACTCCGTGCAATACTAGATGTTTATCACTCTCAAAGGCTTTGAGCTGATTCTTGGTAAGAGGCTCAATTTCTTGTAGCTGTAAATTTCCAGATGCTAATAGTCTATTTCTTTTTGCCATTTATATTTTCCTACGAGTATCTTTCTGGTATGACTCAGAGTACTCGTATAATTCCCAAGGGAATCCGTGAAGATGCAAGACCCCTGCCCAACGCATATCATCTGCAGGAGGTCTTGGTACGGTGAAGGGAGAGTTACAGCCTTTTACGTATACTAAGGCTGCAACATCTCTTCGTACTGTCTTCGTTATTTTTAAATATTTTAAGGTAACAAATAAAGTTTTCTGGTATATAAATGGAGTACCAGTAGAATCAATAAAAGTGTTCCTTGGTTGTTTTAGTATGCCTACAATATTATTAACAGAGCGATTAAGTCTCATCATAGTGAAAGGGCTTTGAAGTCTTCTCAGTCCGAGAGTATCTCCTCGCATATTCTTATCATCTACAATTTCTCGGTCTATAAACATAAGACCATCCTGTGTACTCCAGTTAGAGTTAGGTAACTGAAACACAGGAAACTTAATCTTCGTAATAGTTTTGTAGGTTATTATCACAAATACTGGCCGTACTTAGTCTCAAACTTGCCCATTGAGTAGTCTCCTCCTATATCGAAGTCACAACCTACAGGAGCACCTGGTATAGAAATACCGCGATCCATCTGAATAAACTGCTGTAGTTTGCTACGATACATATCGACTTCTTCATCTGGAACTTCTGCAAGAATGGAGTCATGTACTAGGGCGAAGATTTTAGACTTCATACCTTTAGCATTAATATATGCTTCCATATCTATTGCACCTAACAAGTTAATGTCAGAAGCAGCAGACTGAACTAGAAAGTTTAGGCCTGACCGTATTGTATGGCTCTTAATACCTTTATCAGTTGATGCCACATTTGGCAGCCTGCGCTTTCTACCGAAGAAACTATAAATAAAGCCATTCTGCTCGATGTACTTTTCGTTGTGATTAATCCAGCTCTTGAGCTTGTGAAAGCTCTT